>Ga0206890_1284_pt1 | contig 13455 bp, 3 predicted proteins | sample Alteio_BWOrgHeat_58_FD_152960 | JGI IMG/M metagenome (GOLD analysis project Ga0206890, IMG submission 152960) | Enriched cells from forest soil in Barre Woods Harvard Forest LTER site, Petersham, Massachusetts, United States - Alteio_BWOrgHeat_Nextera6 ... | reverse complement strand
AACTCAATATTATTTTCAGCCAGATGCTCTTTTACATCATTTATTTTATCAATCATAAATCCAATTGATATAGTTCCTGAGTTATTGCTCTGAGAATCGGCCGGGTGCAAACCAATAGTGATGCCTTCTGTTACGAGCATAGCGTAGTGGTTATCCCACCTCTGCTTTAACGTAAGGCCTACCTTTTCATAAAAACTAATTGCCTTATCAATGTCCTTGACCATTATGGTTACGTTCGATTCTGTTATATTAATCATAAACTGAGTTTGAATAAAAATATTGAAAAATATTTGTGGATTAACAGGCGATAGTATGTTTTTTTAAACGTTTGAGATTTACAGAGGAAATTGGCATGGCAAATTGCAGATAATTCTCTTAATAAAAATGGGCTGCCTATGAAAGACAACCCATTTATTGATCAATTACCGATAAATGTCTACTGCTCTATTACAAAATGAAATACATTATTCCGTGAAGCAGAGCGAAGATTGAGCATATACATACCATTTGCCAGGCTGCCGGATAACTGCACCTGCTCATTGAGATCACCGTTGTGAGTCATCACGTGGCTCTTGTAAATTGCCTGGCCCAGCATATCAAATACTTCCACTGATACCTCTTCATCTGTCGTTGTCCCCAAGGTCCCCTTGATCGTGAAGGCACCATTGTTTGGGTTAGGTATCAACATAACATCACTGCCATTATTAGTTATCTGGGTAACGCTCTCATTAGTATAAATGATCAGTGAATTAAACCCAACCAGCCCGGAGCAGGGACCACTGCTGGTAACCTGAAGAGAAACAGAATCAAGGTTTGAATAACTGTTGGCAGTGTAGGTATTGGACACGGCCCCAGCGATCCCGGTCCCGTTTATATACCATTGGAAAGTCGGGTCAGGGCCACCATTTACCACGCTGGCCGTTAAAGTAATAGGATCTCCCGGGTAAACATGGGCACTCGGCGAAGCAATGATGGTAACGACAGGTATCAGAGGTGAATCAACCGTCATAACAATATTGCTGCCAGACACAACATTAGCGAGGCGGCAGGGATAATTGCTACTCATCTGTACATATATCACATCGCCCTGTGCAGGAGTGTAAGAATAGGTAGGCCCGGAAGCCGCGGTAACACCATTTGTAACCCATATATATGACGGCGTTGTTCCCCCATAAGCAGGTGACGCAACAAAATTGACTGTAGTACCCAGGCATACATCTGTGCCCGGGGATGTGGTAACGCTTACCGACGGCAATTCATGAGCAAGAACTGAAATGACAAGAGAACTGCTTACAGAAGCAGGGCTAGCGCACTCAGCGGAACTGGTCACCGTAAGGCCTACATTATCGCCATCCGATGGAACGTAGGTAAAGACACTACTGTGGCTTGCGGCAACACCATTAACGCTCCACAAATAAACCGGCGTGGAACCTGCATTAGTAGTTGTGGCGGAGAATGTGGTAGAAGTACCGGCGCAAACTGTGTCGCCAGAACCCGTAGAAACACTAACTGTAGGTGTAACTGGGGTGCTCAGCGCTGCAGAAGTACTGCCAGCCATATTACTAGCGCAGCCTGTACCTGGGTTAGTCGCTTTAACCGTATAAGCGCCCAAACCTGTTTGGAGGCCAAAATCAATTGGCGAACCTGTTCCTGTAACTGTACCGCCTGTAACCGGAGCGCCACCAAGGAATAACTGGTAAAGTATTCCTGCGGTAGAGCCATCCAGCCCAATGTGAACACCGCTTCCACCGGGACAGTAATTGCCGCCGCCAATAACATTATATACTACCGGCAAAGGATTAATGCTTATCGTTGCTGCGCCTGTCATACTATTTGTACAGGAAGTTGCATCATTAGTAGCTATTACCGTGTAAGCGCCGGCCAAAGTCTGTATACCAAACCCAATTGCCGCGCCAGTGCCGGTAACAGAAGCGCCAACCATCGCTGCCCCTCTATATAACTGGTAACCGACCCCGGAATTCGACCCGCTTAATCCAACGGCAACACCCGTGCCGCCATTGCAATAACTGCCGCCTCCGGTCATCGTATAAACTGTTGGAAGTGAATTTATACTGATTAAAGCGCTTGAAGCCATATTGATAGTGCAGGAAGTTACAGTGTTGGTAGCGGTTACAATGTAGGTCCCTGCAGTTGTTTGCGTTCCAAAGTTGAGCGAAGCACCTGTAGCCGGTAAAGAAACACCCACTGGGGTACCGCCTCTTGATAAACGGTAGGACACATCAACCACATCCGAACCGCTGAGTCCGATCGCAACTCCGGTGCCTCCGCTACAATAACTACCACCACCCGTGACTGTATAAATGCCGGGCAAAGGATTGATAGTAATAGCTGCGGCGCCACTCATATCATTGGCACACCCACTCACCAAATTCGTACCTATTACCGTGTAAGATCCTGCAACAGTTTGAGCGCCAAGATCAATAGCTGCCCCAGTACCCGAAATCGCCGGTCCTACCGGGCTTCCACCGCTCCATAACTGGTAAGAAATACCTGCGGCAGACCCGCTGATACCAATGTGTTCGCCGCTGCCTCCTGCACAATAACCACCACCGCCAATAACGTTATACGCTGTTGGAACCGGTTTAACGCTGATGGATGCGCTTCCTGACATGTTGCTCATACACCCGGCCGTAGCGTCAATCGCTACAACGGTATAAATCCCGGCTGCAGTTTGTGCACCAAAGCTCAATGCCGAACCGGAGCCCAGTACCGGAACACCAACCATCGAACCGCCTCTGTATAACTGGTAATTAATGCCGGGATCAGACATGGTCATAAATACGTCAACGCCATCAGTACCGGCACAGTAGCTCGAGCTGCTTGCTGATACCATGTAAACTGTGGGCAACGGGCGAACACTAACTATTGCTGCCCCAGCCATATTATTGGTGCAGCCGGTAGTGGAGTTTGTAGCTATAACAGTGTAACTGCCGGATGCAGTCTGTAAACCAAAATTAATCCCCGAACCAGTGCCGCTGATAGCGCCGCCAACGGAGCCAACATTGTATAACAGGTAAGTAGTCCCAAAATCAGATCCAGCCAGGGATACATTAACACCGGTACCACCCGTACAATAATTCCCTCCGCCCGTTACACTATATAGAGTGGGCAAAGGATAATTTGCAACGGTAGCGCTGCCTGTCATATTACTGCTGCAGGTAGTGCCCGTATTTGTGGCAACTACGGTATATATTCCGGTAGCTGTTTGTGGTCCAAAATTAAGGCCCGACCCCGTACCCGCCACTGGGCCGCCTTCCATTACTCCACCGTCCATTAACTGGTAAAGCACTCCAGCTTCAGATCCTCCCATGATCACAGGCACTCCTGCACCGCCGGGACAAAAACTGCCGCCGCCCGAAACAACAAAAGCGGCTGGTAGCGGATAGTTGCCAACCGTCGTATTGCCATACATCATATCACTGCAACCCGTGGTAGTATCTGTCGCCTGTATCGTATACACGCCCAACTCAGTTTCACTACCTAAGGCGAGCGCCGACCCTGTGCCGGCAACAGCGCCGCCTTTCGCAACGCCACCGAGGAAAAGCTGGTAGTTTACACCAGTGGATGACCCATTGAGCGTTACAGCAACACCTGTTCCGCCCGGGCAATAATTGCCGCCACCTGTTACGGTATCAACATCTGGTAGTGGAGACACACCTACAGTCGTTACGCCCGACATTGTTTGCATACAACCTGTTACCGTATTTACAGCAACAACGCTATACACGCCAGACGCGGTTTGCGGACCGAAATCCAGGAATACACCGGTGCCCGCCATCGCGCTGCCGGTCGGAACACCGCCAATCTGCAACTGGTAGCTGATGCCAGCATCTGATCCGTTTAAGAACACATGGTTACCCACACCGCCCGGGCAATGATTGCCGCCACCGCTTATATAATAGATGTTAGGCAAAGGATTGATGACTACTGTGGCGTTACCGTACATGCTATTTGTACAGGTAGTTGTGCCGTCTGTGGCCAAAACCGTATAAGTACCTGCTGCCAGTTGAAGCCCGAAATTAAGCGCTGTGCCGGTACCGGGAGTTAACCCGCCAACTAAAACAGAGCCATTTAATAGTTGGTAATTATCGCTGGTGCTGGAATTGCTTAAACCAACATTCACTCCAGTGCCGCCAAGGCAATAACCACCACCACCGGTGATGGTATCGGCCGTAGGCAACGGGTTGACTGTAATAGTCTCAGAGCCAGTCATATTATTGGCGCACGTGGTAGATAAATTAGTGGCAATTACGGTATAAGTACCGGGCGCTGTTTCCAGGCCAAAATTGAATGCACTACCGGTTCCGGCAGCAGGAGTACCGACTGGTGATGAACCGTTATATAACTGATAATTTACTCCGGTATTTGAGGATGTCATGCCCACCAGTCGGCCAATGCCCCCTGCGCAATAACTGCCGCCGCCAGATAAAGTATAGGCTGTAGGGGGTGTGTTGATAACTACTGCCGCGCTGCTGAACATATTAACAGTGCAACTCGTGGTCGGGTTAGTTGCTAAAATGGTATAAGTGCCCGCTACAGTTTCGTTGCCAAAGCTAATCGCGCTGCCCGTCCCCGAAGTGCTTGCACCTGCGGGAATTAACTGGTAGGTAATACCTGTTGCAGACCCGCTTAATCCTACGGGAACCCCCGTACCACCTGTACAATAGCCGCCGCCGCCTGTCACCGTAAATACAGTGGGCAACGGATTTATGGATATCGTTGCAGTCCCGGACATCGCGCTCGTACAGGTAGTAACAGGATCTGTCGCAATTACGGTATAAGTACCCGCCGCAGTTTGATTGCCGAAGCTGATGCCGAATCCGGCTCCCGGTACCGGTGATCCCACCGGGCTACCGCCCCGATATAATTGGTAGTTTACGGCGGCCGTTGAATTGCCAAGCCCCAGCAATACACCCGTGCCACCCGCGCAATAGCTGCTGCTGCCGATCGGAGTGATGGTATAGACACTTGGGGGTATACTGCTGCTCACAGATGCGAAGCCTGCCATTGCATTGACGCAGCCGGTAACTGTGTTAGTAGCTGTCACCGAATAATTGGCAAATGTCGTTTGCAGTCCGAAATCCAACGGGCCACCTGTACCCGGGAAAGTGCCCCCGGGACTACCACCAATGCTTAACTGGTAATTGACTCCCATATCAGACCCGCTTAACCCCACATGCACTCCTGAACCGCCGGGGCAAATTCCCCCACCACCGGTAACGGTATAGACTGTCGGTAAAGGATTAATGACAATTGTCGCGCTACCTGTCATATTGCTGGTACAGGTAGTTGCCTCATTAGTAGCGACTATGTTATAGCTTCCGGCACTGGTTAGCGGGCCAAAAGTGAGCGCATAGCCCGTGCCGATCAGAGTATCCCCAATTATAGGCGTTGTGCCTATATTCAACTGGTACTGAATGCCATTGGTAGAGCCATTTAAAACAATCGGTTCACCGGAGCCGCCAATGCAATAGTTTCCACCACCCAGAACGGTAAACGCGCGAGGAGGTGTATTAATAACAACGGTGGTATTGCCCGTCATAGTAGCCGTGCAGCCCGTTGCGGTAATCGTTCCCACCACATAGTAGGTGCCCGCGGTCGTTATACTGCCGAAAGAAAGGGGCAAACCCGTGCCTGCCATGATGATTCCCGTTGGCGTGGCTCCGTTATATAATTGATACCTCACTCCCAGGTCCGATCCGCTAAGCCCTAAAACAACGCCGGTGCCACCGGTGCAGTAACTGCCGCCGCCTGTCACAAAATAAGTATTATTTGGAGTCGGGTTAATAGTAACTGTCACACTGCCAGTCATCGTATTCTGGCAACCGGTTGTGATATTAGTACCAAGGACAGTATACATGCCCGCATTTGTTTGCAACCCGAAATTGAGGGCAAAGCTGGTGCCTGTTATAGGCGAACCTGCCGCCGCTGTAGTGTCAAATAATTGGTAGGAGATTCCGATCTGGGAACCATTCAGCCCCACCACCACGCCGGTTCCCCCGGCACAGTATGCACCGCCGCCGGTCACATTGGCAACAGTGGGGAGCGGATTAGCAACTACTGTGGCGCTGCCACTCATCGTATTTACACAACCTGCGGCGCTGGTAGCTACCACCGTATAGGTGCCAGATATGGTTTGCAACCCGAGGCTCAAAATACTACCTGTTCCCGTAAGGGTGCCGGCAAGGACTCCTCCGGTCCTGAATAATCTGTAAGTGGTACCGGCATCAGAGTTGCTCAGGCCAATGCCAACACCGGTTGACCCCGGTGAATTACAAAACTGGCCGCCCCCGGTTACTATATATACGTTTGGCAGCGGAAAATTGGTTATGGTAGCGCTGCCGCTCATCTGCCTGGAGCATCCGGTTGCCGCATTGATAGCCACAACCGTATAAACCCCTGAAGCGGTTTGCAAAGGGAATGTGAGCAGCCCTGCTACACCCGCTAATGGGGTGCCAACCGGTACGCCACCATTAAATAGCTGGTAATTGTACCCGAAATCAGAGTTGCTGAGTAAAATATGAAACCCTATACCACCGGCGCAGAAAGCACCTCCTCCGCTGACAGTATAAACATCAGGCGGCAGTGAAGTGGTAGAAATAACGGCATTCCCCGCCATCGTAGTGGCGCATGCTGTGCCCGGATTGGCAATAACCGTATAAGTGCCGGCAATAGTTTGAGCCCCGAAATCGAGTACACCGCCAGTGCCGAGAATAGCGCTTCCCACTGACGTTGAGCCGCCAACATAAAGCTGGTAACTTACATCAGGGTTGGAACCTGTTAGCCCTATATGCATACCCGCGCCGCCAGCACAATAGGAGCCGCCGCCCGTAACGGTAAATACCCCCGGTGTATTGGTAACGCCAAAAGCCAGTGTTGCCGCACAGCCGCTGCTGGCCAAAGTAAAGGACACAGTAGTAACCCCTACTGACGTACCTCCAGTTAAAATGCCGGTAGTGGCTCCTATGGTGGCGATAGCCGTATTCGTGCTGCTCCACGCGCCCGCCGTGGAGGCGTCGCTCAAAGTAGCGGTTTGTCCAAAACAGACCGCGGATATTCCTGAAATCGGCGGTACGGAATTAACGGTAACGGCGCTTGTCGTAGTACATCCTGTTGACAAGGTATAAATGATATTTGCCACGCCCCCGGACACTCCGTTAACATTACCAGACGCATCGACAGTAGCAACAGCAGTATTGCCGCTGCTCCAGGTGCCTCCGCCAACATCTGTGAGCGCAGCCGAAGCGCCCGCACAAACGGAGGTCGCCCCGGAGATGGCGCTGGGCGCCAGGTTAACAATAAAGGCAACGGTATCCCCGGCCAGTGGAGAATTACTGCAGTTCGTTGCATTGGTCACAGAAGTAATAACTAAGGTGGTAAGCCCCGCGCTGGACATCGCGATTGTGTTGAAAGTACCAACGCCGGAAACCATATTGAGCGTTGTAGTCGCTGTTGCTGTATTTGCCCCGCTCAGTGCATAGGACACCAGGTAGCTTGCAGTGCCGAGCGTGCTCGAATTTACGGTAATCGTAGATGTCGTACCGGGACATGCGTTTGTCGCCGACGGGGTACTAAAAATACTCACATTGGGCAGCGGGTTTACCGTAGTCTGGACAGTCGTGGGACAACCGGGCGGTACTGTATATGTGATATTCGGATTGCCGGATGCAATACCTGTAACCACTCCTGTGGTAGAGTTTACCGTAGCCAGCGCTGTATTGCCGCTGCTCCAGGTACCGGTAGTGTTTGCGTCGGTCAAGGTAAGGTTGCTGCCTATGCACACAGGCGCATTGCTCGTAATGAGGGGAGGTACAACAACATTAACCGTAACAGGTGTGGACCGGGTACAGGTTAAGTAAGTGGCCGATGCAGTGTATACGTTTACACCACCTGCCGTGGGACTAAGGGCGGAGGAATAGCAGCCGCTGCTACAGGATAACCCGGAAGGGCCGGCCCATGTAAACGCAGAGGCTGGCAATGTGTTTGGCGAACATTGCAAAACAATATTGTCTAATGCCCACCAGTCTCCAAAATCACTCGAATAATTGAACCTGATCATCACATTCGATTGATTGAGTGCACCTGCTGGCAATGAAATACTTTGATTTGGCGTCGCTGCTGCCCATGTACCCGTGGTTGTGCCCTGGCCGTAGCCACCCAGGTAGTTTTTTAATACTGTCCACGTGGATCCACCATTCACAGAATAATCAACTTCTGCGGTAAAGTCACCATCATAATAAAAAAGAAAAGAATAAATATAATAGTTATACGTTAGAGTGCCTGAAGTATAACCCACAGTCGAAAAAGTTGGAGAATATAATGTGGTAGACAAAGTGGCACCGTAGACGGCATCAGGATCAGCTTCAAGATATGGCGTGCCATCTCCTGTGATGTATGCACCGTTACTAAAATCAAAAGTGAATGGATCTCCCGTTCCACTAACTATATTCCAATTATAAGGAGAGGAAGCCCCCGTATTTACAATGTTCCACGTACCACCTATGGTCCCGGTCATTCCGCTATTGAAATTTTGCGATAATAAAACAGCAGGAGTAGGTATATTAGCCGCAGCGGTTACTGTAGTGCTGCTGCCCGGGCATACTGTAAATGAGGAGGCCGGCGAAACGATAACAGGCGTAGGCCCGATATTTACTGTTTCAGTAACACTGGCTGGGCATCCGCCCTGGGTATAAGTAATCACTGAAGTGCCTCCCGCGGCATTTACGCCCGTAACTATACCACCGGCGCTAACAGTTGCATTGGCAGGTGTTCCGCTCACGAAGGTACCACCTGAAGGCGTTCCAGTGAGAGTGGTAGTAGCGCCGGGGCAAACAGCTGAAGCAGCCGAAAGAGTTGGGCTGGAGGCAATACTTTGCGTAATCGGCGCTGCGGCAGTTCCTGAATAGGTTTCCCCCGCTGTCGTAAAAGTAAAATTAGGAAGAGATGTGGCGGTAGTATTGGTTATTTGCGTAACAGTAATAGTATGGCCCACAGTAGCCCCTGGCGCTATATTGGCCACAACAAAAAAGAACCATGGGCCGGAAGTTAAGTTTTTATTCGGGGCGCCGGCAATAGTTTGTGTTCCCGGCCCTGCGCCTGCAACAGTTCCAAATGAAGTTGCCCCCACAATTGTATTTGCGATGTTCCAGTACAATTGAAAGGTAGTAACATCCGCTGCTACATAAGTACCCGAAGTCACAAACCTAAAAGTGTTTAATGAATTGGCTGTTGCAGATTCTGTAAATTTAAAACTGTAGATTACCTGTTGCGGAGCACTTATGCATATGGTCGTAGAGCCAGCCGCAGGCACAGTCCCGGCTGCAAGCGTACCAGCGCGTCCGCCTATGACAATTGCGTAGCAGTTTATTGCCGACACCGAAAGCAAAAACAGCACCATTCCTGCAAATATTGTTTTAAAATACCGGGAAATGGGCCTGTGCAATATACCGCTGACCCCCTGTTTTATAGTAGGTTGAGTCGCCGGTAAAACAGTTTTTGTAGATCTTTTCATAATACGCTTTTTAGAAACAGATAGTTTAGGATTTACTTACAAAAATCACTTTATATAAATAAAAATATAAATAAATGCTATTTTAGCCAAAAATAACAAATATTACCACATTTTAGGCACTAATTTATAAAAAAATGTTGATAATTCTAAAAATGTAATTTTTTAAATACCATGCCCCGGGAAATAGCCATTTTAGATACGTAACAGTGATCCCTCTTCAATACCGACATCGTTGTTTTTTTAACCCCCGCAACCATCCCGACGGACCAGTACCTCGAGCCGCCCCGATCACGTCAAACTGACCAAACAATTTGCCACGCTCAAGCTCTCTGAAAATGACAATTGATATCTGGCAAGCAAAACCCACCCGCGTGATTGCGCGTAAACAAATTGCGCGTAAACAATTTGCCACGCACAAGCTCTCTGAAAATGACATTCGATATCAGAGATACACAACCCACTCGCGTCATTGCGAGGCACGAAGCAACCTCACGTACTTTGTATTATTTTCAATAAATTGATTATCAAATACTTACAATGGATAGCATTGGCGGGCACGAAGCAACCGCACGCATTTTTCTGCCGCTGTAGTTGTTTTTACCAACAACCCCTTGCCCAGGTAATTCCCGCTTTTGGCTTTAGACCACCACTCTACTGCTCTGTTTCTCCCCTCTTTTTTCCTGCTGTACCCCTCTGCCTCTTCGCTCTTATTTAAACAATGGCACCCCATTATCCCAAAACAATTTCACATCGCTGCGGTCATAATACCCCCTGAAATTATCAGTAGCGCTCAGCACCACCAGGTCGAGAATTGGTTTATCATCAGTAAGGATCACAGCATCATTCAGCCCGGGAGTCTTATGTTCCACAAACATAGTATCCACATCCACAAGTTTTCCGTATAAGTACAATGGAGTTCGTAATTTGCTGAAATCTTCATTTTCATTACCTGCTATAAAAAGCAGGTTTCTCTCTTCTTCAGGTCCCGGCGTAGGCAGTATCCTTGCATGAAGTCCGGCCGCGCACAATGTTTTGTATATAGATCTGCCCGCCTCTCCAATATCCCCATTTAAAAAACCAAAAAAATTCACAACGATCATGCCGTTCTCATTCAGTAAAGATTTAGCCCGTTTAAAACTTTCCAGGCTCAAAACATGTGGCGGCGGAATGTCTCCCCGGAAAACATCAAAAAAGATAAGGTCGTATTTTTTATTGGTTTGCTCTAAGTAATGCCGTGCATCATCAACGGTTACATGCACACTGTCATTCAATGAAAAATATTCCCTCGATACATCTGTTATCCGTTGATCGAGCTCAGCCACATCCACATTATACTTCAGGTCATTGTGCAGCATATTGGCTATTGTTCCGCCGCCCAGGCCCAGTAGCAAGGCATCGGAATGCTCTTTCAGTTTGCTGGCCACACACGATACATAAACTAAGTAGTTGGCCTCTGTGCCGCCTGTTGTTTTATTAATAAATGTCTCGCCTATCCGGTTCACATACAGTACCCTGCTGGTAGTCATTGTTCCGTTGGTGTTGTTGAGCATGTCGGCCACCAGCACTTGTCCAAGCAGGCCTTCCGAATAATATTGCACGTCTATATCAGTAGATGGTTGTATGGTTTTTTTAAAAGAAACAGACAATAATATAAAAAAGAGGAGCCCAAGCGACAAATATTTTTTTTGCGAGATCAGTTGTATAAATGGTAATGCGCCAATAATTATTCCGGTAATGATGGAGGGCCCGGTTAAGCCATAAACCGGGATAATGAAGAAGCCAAATAATATTAGTGCGGCAATACCGCTGGCTGATGACAATGCATACACACGGCCCGCCATCGCACCGGCGTTTTCAGCCTTATCTGTTATATGCCTGATGAGCAAGGCAGGTACCATTCCCAGAGCGGTTAGTGGTGGCACAACCACTAAAAAACCTACGATGATGACGGCAAAATTAATGTCAGTTCCTTTAAGCGCTATGGTCAATTGCTGCGAGGTGATGTGCATGAGCAATAGTAAAACAGATGCCACGAGCAGCGTCCACCGCATCGTGATCAGCGGATCATACTTATCCGCCATTTTACCGCCGGCAAAATAGCCGATTGCCAGGCCGCAAAGTGTAAACCCTATCACGGCCGCCCACACAAAAAGCGACGCGCCAAAGTAGGGTGCCATCATCCTGGCAGCAATCAGTTCTGTAGCCATCACTGCACCGCCTTCCAATACTGCAAAAAGATAAATGCCGGGCTTCACTGAATGTCGTTTTACCACAGCTGTTTTTTCCTTTACGGCCTTGTCTTCTGCAATTTGGCTATTATCAACTGGGTATTTGCGCCTTGGCGCCTTTGCGTGAAATGCCCTGCTCGCAAAGTAAGCAATGGGCAAGGCCGCAAGCGAAACGCCCGTCACCAGCGTGCAAAATTTCAGGCCTTCCAGGGGCACTAGGTAATAGCCAAATAAGAAAGTGGCTACTACGCCCCCTGCTGTAGAAGTGAAATAGACAGTGCCTGCAGTAGTTCCCAAGGTTTCGGCGCTACTGCTCATCAGCCGCACCGCTATTGGTCCCACCATCCCGAAACAAAGCAATGGAGGCAGCAGTAGCGCCAGGCAGGTAACACACACTCCCGGGATAAGGCTAAGGCTCCTGGTCAGTTGAATAAGCATTGATGCGGTATGCGGTAATGCAAAAACAAGTATCGCAGCAATACCTAAAATAATGGCTAATTTTTTTTCCGTATTCCTTTTCTGTGATACGATGCCGCCTAGATAATAGCCAAGTGTCAGGCCCAAAACGGTGCTGACAAGCACTGTTGTCCATACATACAGGGAACTGCCGTAAAAAGGCGCTACAAGTTTTGCCCCCATCAGCTCCACAGCCATCAGTGCAGCACCCTCAATAAATAATAATAAAAAAAGAAACTTGAATTTTCTAAACATCATTAGAAACGCTTAAACTTAGAACGATAACCATGCTACTTTCGTAATGGTGCCGGCAGCATAAATTAAAACTATTTTTCGCAGACAACCGAATAGAAATTTGGCTCCGCCATAGATCACCTCCCCTTGCGGGAGGCAGGGAGGGGTTCTTCAGCATTCCATATCAGTCGCTCCAGGTCTTTCCGATAAGGAATAATGCTTGCCCGATATATAGATTGTTGTATCCAAATTTTTGTATCAGGAACCCAGGTTTCAAGAATAGAACTCCACAACGTTTTTTTACTTTTATCAACGATAAATATTTTGCTGAACGGCATACATGAGGAAACAAACATGGACCGATCCTCTAATTCAACCACATTTCCCCCGTTTGTGAATGCAAGCTTCAAATTCATTCTTTCTGTCCTTTGAGTTCTTATTGACATATGTTCGGTTTGCCTGTCGTATGCACTTTTTTCGCTGTCGCTCATTCCTTCTACAGTACATCTGTATTCCCAGATTTTCCTTAGCGTATCTGTTTCGGAGGTTGGTTCAGCCATCATTACGATTTTTGGGAGATTGCCCCGTTTCAGCGAATTATTGTCAAATACATATAAATACCCTTCACTTGATAATTTTACACTATGTTGTCCGCAAAATAGATCCGTTCCTAATTCTTCAATACCCGGAGCATGTTTAGTGCCATAGGATTTTAACACCATACCTTCCGGGTATTTCACCTTTAATATTCTGCTAATATTCCGGTGGCTGTTGTATATATTTTTGTTTCGCTCATCAAAGTAGAATGAATTTTCATGTGTCTCATCAATACTATATCTTCCTTCTTTTCTTTTTCGTTCGGCGAGATCAGAATTTTTAAAATAATCGGCAGATTTCCAGGACCATACTAAGTTCCCTTTTTCATCATATTCGATAATAGTTCCTAATATCATTTTTTGATGATAAATATTGTTGCTATCTAGCGTTATTCCAAACTGTCCCGTT
>Ga0206890_1283_pt1 | contig 13530 bp, 9 predicted proteins | sample Alteio_BWOrgHeat_58_FD_152960 | JGI IMG/M metagenome (GOLD analysis project Ga0206890, IMG submission 152960) | Enriched cells from forest soil in Barre Woods Harvard Forest LTER site, Petersham, Massachusetts, United States - Alteio_BWOrgHeat_Nextera6 ... | reverse complement strand
CAGTGCGAAGTGTCGAGACTGTATCGGCTCGGAAAATGGTCACAGCTATCGCAGTCGCTTTGCTGATCGGGGTGGGATGCGTTTGGACAATCTACCACTTCCGCTATACCGCTCGACCTGACTCCCTCCAGCTAAACCCGACCAGCGAGCAGTATTTGCAGAAGCTCACTTCGCCGTTGAGTCGCTCGGTATTGACGACAATGAGCAGGCTTCACGTCCTACCCGAGGCCTACATCTACGGGTTGGCAGACACGAAGATCTCAGCTGGCAGTCTCCCGAGCTATTTCTTTGGACGAACCTACCCGGGCGCGTCGCACTGGTATTTCCCGGCTGCCTTCCTCATCAAGAGCACGCTTCCATTCCTGATTCTTCTCGGCGTAACGATCATTGTTGTGTTTAGTGGCGGTTGGAAGATGCGCCGGGAGATAGTCTTTTTGACGATTCCTCCGATCTTCCTTTTCCTGTTGTCGTCTTCGTCTGATCTCGGCATCGGCTACAGACACCTGTTTCCAATGTTCCCGATGCTTTACATTCTGATCGGGGGCTGCGCCGATTATCTCGTCTCCAAGAATCCGAAGTACACCTACGGATTTGCTGCTCTGTTGCTCTGGCAGTTGATCACAACCATAACTGCGCGCCCTGGACTGTTGGCCTACGCGAATGAGGCGTGGGGAGGACCGTCGAAGACGCATCTGTACCTCTCCGACTCCAATACGGACTGGGGCCAGCAACTCAAAGCCGTCAAACATTACCTTGAAACACACCCGTCTGGACCCTGCTACTTCGCGTACTTTGCACAAGGTCCGGTCGATTTTAGGGATTATGGAATCAACTGCCAAGTGCTGCCGACAGGATCGGCATTTTGGACGGGGCTCGATACTATGCGCTTCGGCGATGACCCGAACGTATCCGGTACGGTCTTAATAAGTGATGGAGTAGCGGCTGGAGCCGATATACCTGGAAACGGGAATCCCTATGCCAAATTCGGCTCGATGCCACCTGCGGCAGTAATCGACCGAGGCGTGTACGTCTATAACGGGCAATTCGATTTGGGGGCGGCGGCCGCTCTCGAACATGTCCGAGCCGCCCAAGAATTCGCAGCGCGGCACGATCCCTCCAACGCCATGCGCGAAGCGCGTATCGGGGAAAGGCTCGACCCGAACAATCCAGAGCTGCACTTAATTCTGGGTGACGCGCTCGCCGCCGTGGGCGATGCAACAGCCGCACAAACTGAATACTCTGACGCGCTTCATTCGTCAGAACTCGATCCCACCTTCGAGAAGGACTTGCTGAGTCAGCTTCAAGCAAAGACAAGACGCTGAACCCACTGATTGCTTTTCATAGGTCCTGTCAAACGCGCTTAGCGGTAGGCATGCCCTGGAGATCACTTCCGAGATGCCGCCTTATGAGGATTGATCGGCACTTTTTGCGGACAGTGCCGATCTTGGCAGACTCCGACTCGTCCTCACCGTCCAGTCGTCTTCAGCATGGCCTTTGCAGCGGAGACTCCAAGAATCTGGATCAAGTTTTCAGCGCGTGATGGATGAAGCGCGTCATCAGATGGCGCGTTACTATCTAAGCAACTCAGCCTTGGAACTGAACGAGGCTGCCTATCTTTTAGGTTTTGAGGATCCCAACTCATTCGGACGTGCCTTTCGGAACTGGGAGGGCATGCCGCCGAGCGATTGGCGCGAAACACACCGGCCAAAAGTGATGTGATCCGAACTCACAGCGTGGAAGCCAAAACATAAGTCCCGGTAAACGCCCTTATGATCACGAACCCCCGGGTGTTCGGCAAACAGAAATAACCGGTCGTTAGGGTTTAGAAGTTCATTTGCAATTCAATCAAAGCTCGCGATACATCACATACGCATCAACATACCCCAGGTGCGGATGCAAAAACGCCCGCTGCAGAGTCCCGACAATCGCGAAACCAAAACTCTCCCAGAGCCGAACCGCACGTTCATTGCTGCTGACAACAAAATTAAACTGCATCGCTCGGAACCCCCGGCTGCGAGCACGTTCCAGCGAGTGTTCGCACATTGTCCGTGCCACTCCACGCCCCATCGCCGCAGATCCAGTCACATATCCACAGTTCGCCACATGCGACCCGCCGCCCTTCTGATTCGCCCGAAGATAATAGGTCCCAAGAAGCGCGCCATCTTCCTCCGCGACGAAGACCTCGTGCCCATCCGAGAACCAATATGCAAGCGCCCCATCCCTGCCGAGATCTCTCGGCAGCGTATACGTCTCTCCCGACCGAATCATCGGCTCCAGAATCGACCAGATCGCATCAAGATCGCTCGGCACCCACGAACGAACCGTCAACATACCGCCAATTCCCTAACGATTTGCATTGATCCCATTCAGCAGCACATCCATCACCTGCGCTGCCGTAGCCTTCGAATCATAAACACGTCCGGTAAACACAGCCGAGCTCAATAACTCATCGATAGCCCCGAACATGCAGTGCGCCACAACGCCATCCGATACATCTTGCCGGAAGATCCCCTCCTGCTGCCCCCGCCGCACCACCTCTCTCACCACCTGGATGTACTTCACCAGGTGATGATGCGAGAACTCCGCAATAAACTTAGCGCTCTGCCGCACCTCAGTCTGCATCAGGATCGCCATGCTCCGATTCACCGAATGGCTTTCGAGATGCACCTGCGCGATGTACTCCAGTTGCTCCCGCGGCCCCTTCAGCGTCTTGAACTCTTCCTCCACCTGCCGGTGAAACTTGTTGAACGTCTCATCGATCGCCGTCCGCAGCACATCGTCCTTGCTCTTAAAGTAGAGATAGACCGTCCCATCGGCCACCCCGGCACGCTTGGCAATCGCGCTCACCGGCGAGCTGAAATACCCTCGTTCCGCGATCACCTCCACCGCAGCGTCCAGAATCCGCTGATACTTATCGCTTCCCGGTCCCGCCATCGGCGGTGCTGCCTTGGTCGATCCCACCGTCTCCACCACCTTCACACGCCGCTTCAGTCCACGACTCACCCGGAAAACTCCAGTGCCGCCACTCTAATAAATCAAGAAGCCTTTGCCAAGAATGAATTCTCATTCACCACCCTAATGCATCTTTATACAAATAAGCGTTCGCGACCTCGAAAAAACAGCCACTCAAACCTCAATTCCCAGCGCGGCATTCACGCAAAGGAGCAATCGTTCGCCTGACCCCGAACTTGACAATCACCCCACCCCAAAAACAATCGGCCAAGCGTACTCTCTCCAACTCTCTCCAAAGCCAAGTCCAGACCTAAAGTACCTGTTTGTAATACTTTGCACACTTTTTTGGCGGGTAGGGGGGGTACCTGAACGCCTGACCCAAAAAGCCATCTCGCTCGCCGCCAAGCTGAACTTACCTAAGCCTGAGGCTTAGGATTCAACCGCACAAAAGCCCCCGCCTTGGCCGGCCAATCCGCCAACATTCCCCGAGCCAACGAACTCCCAGACTGTTCGGCGTGCCGCTCAATCAAACCGCGCAGACCTTCCCGTGCCTCAGCATCGACACCAGCAAATGCCTCCGCGCTCAAAAACTCCGAATGATACCGTGTCTCCTGCACAAAGGACCCATCCGCGTCATAAACCCACGCCAATCCGCCCGTCATGCCAGCACCAAAGTTCATCCCCACGCGCCCAAGCACAGTGACCACTCCCCCGGTCATGTACTCACACCCATGGTCCCCCACACCCTCAACCACAGCCACAGCACCCGAGTTCCTCACCGCAAATCGCTCGCCAGCTCGCCCAGCAGCAAACAAACTCCCAGCCGTAGCCCCATACAGCGCCACATTACCCAGAATCACATGCTGCCCGCTATCTTTCGCCGCAAGCCCACGGGCCCGAATCACAATCTCCCCACCCGACAGCCCCTTCCCGACAAAATCATTCGCCTGCCCCTCAAGCTCCAGCTTCATCCCCTCCACGGTGAACGCCCCCAGCGACTGCCCCGCAGTGCCCTTCAGCTTGAACGTCACATTCGCCGGCAGTTCACCTTGAGCACGTCGCACTGCCAGTTCACCCGCCATTCGAGCACCTACCGCCCTATCCTTATTCGCAATCACCGACTCCACTACAAACGGCAGCCCAGCCTCCACCGCCGCCATTGCAGGCGCAACCCAGGCCTCATCCAAAGGAGCCGCAGGCAGTGGTTGGTTATTCCGCGCACCCATCCATCGCACCGGCCCATCCGCAACCTTTGCCAGCATCGGCTGCAGATCCAGATTGCCGTCAAACTTCACTTGCTCCAGCAAATCCGAGCGCCCTATCGCTGCCTCAATCGAAGGCAGCCCATACCGAGCCAGCAGGTGCCGCAAATCCCCGGCCAGTTGCTCAAAGAACCGCACCACATGCTCCGGCTTGCCTCTGAACTTCGCCCGCAACTCGGGCTTCTGCGTAGCAATCCCCGTAGGACAAGTATTCAAATGACACTGCCGAGCCATGTCGCACCCGAGAGTCACCAGCACCGCTGTCCCGAACGCATACTCATCCGCGCCCAGCAACGCCGCAATCAAAATATCCCGAGCCGTAGCCAGCCCGCCATCCGTGCGCAGTCTCACTCGCCCACGCATCCCGCTCTGCATCAGCACCTGCTGAGCCTCAGCCAACCCAAGCTCCCACGGATTGCCCGCATACTTGATGCTCGAGAGCGCTGCGGCCCCCGTCCCGCCCGTATTCCCAGCAATCACGACATAATCCGCATAAGCCTTCGCCACACCGGCAGCCACCGTCCCCACGCCACAACCGGACACGAGCTTCACGCCAACAGCAGCCCGCGGATTCACCCGCTTCAAGTCGTAAATCAGCTGAGCCAAATCCTCGATCGAGTAAATATCATGATGCGGCGGAGGCGAGATCAGCGATACCCCAGGCTGCGCATGACGCAAACGCGCAATCAACCCACTCACCTTGTGCCCCGGAAGCTGTCCACCCTCACCAGGCTTTGCTCCCTGCGCCACTTTAATCTCGATCTCCTCCGCATGCGACAGGTACTCCGCCGTCACGCCAAACCGTCCCGAAGCCACCTGCTTAATCTTGTTGTTCAGCGACACATGCACCGCCGGAGCCTCCACCGGTATCTCCGCAACAGCCGTGCCTCCACCCGAGCTAGCCTGCATTCGCACGCCGCCGTCTACACTCGACGGAGCCGCATCCACAGCGGGCACGCGGTAAGCTGCAGGATCCTCCCCGCCCTCACCCGTATTCGAACGCCCGCCCAGCATATTCATCGCCGCAGTAATCGTCTGGTGAGCCTCCGGGCTCAGCGACCCCAGCGACATCGCACTAGCCACAAACCGCTTGTACAAATTCGCCTGCGGTTCCACTTCACTCAACGAAAGCTCCGCGCCTGCCGGACGAATCTCCAGCAGATCCCGCAACACCGCGGGATCCCGCGCAATCACATCCTTCGTATAAATCGCAAACGCGCCGGCCGGATCCGCGGGCTGCGGAACATTCCGCGCACTCCCAACCACCGACTGCAGCGCCTTCACCGTAGGCGGCTGCCACGCATGCGGCTCTGAAACATCTGCCTTCCTGAACCGAACCCACCCATAATCCGGCAATTCGTTCGAAGCAGCAGCATCCCCAGCCCAGGTCTGCCGCAACTGCCGCTCGAGCTCTGCAAATCCAATCCCTGAAAGCGGAGCCGGAGTATCCACAAAACACCGCGCCACCACACTCGAATGCAGCCCGAGGATGTCGAACAGATGCGCCCCCCGGTAGCTATCCACCACCGAAATACCCATCTTCGACATCACTTTCGCCAACCCGGCATCGAGCGACTTCAGCATCTTCTTCTCAGCATCGTCCGCAGTCGTACCCTCAGGTGCCAAACTCCTTCCCGTCTCCAGAGCCAGCCACGGACAAACCGCACCAGCACCATACCCAATCAGCACCGCAGCATGGTGAATATCCCGGCAATCCCCTGCCTCTACCGCCAACCCTGCAAGCGTACGCAACCCAGCATCCACCAGCGCCTGATGTACCGCGCCCGTGGCCATCGCCATCGGCACCGGCAGCATCTCCGCACTCGCAGCACGGTCCGTCAGCAGCAAAATTCGCGCGCCGCTTCGCACCAACTTGATCGCCTGCATGCAAAGCTCATCCAATCCCTGCGCCAGCGTCTTCTCTTTCGCAAACACCGCGGGCAACTCCGCCAGGTTCAACTCCCCACTAAGCGGATACTCCCCGCACCGCAACGCCTCCACCTCTCCCAGCGACAAAAACGGCGAGTGCAGCGAAATCCCCGGAAGCGGAGCATTCTTATCCAGCAGATGAGGCCACGGTCCAAGCCGCGTATGCAACGAAACCACACAAGCCTCACGCAACGAATCGATCGGCGGATTCGTCACCTGCGCAAACCGCTGCCGAAAATATGCATACACGGGTCTCGGCGACTTCGCCAGAAACGCAAGCGGCGTATCATCGCCCATCGACCACACCGCGTCCTTGCCCTCCACAGCCATTGGCTGCAGAATCATCTTCACGTCTTCGCGCGTGTAGCCAAACCCGCGTTGCGCAGCAACTACTGCCGCCGCATCCACCTCCGGCGCATCGGCCGCCACCAGCGGCGTGTCCTCAGCCAACTGGTCGTACGCGGTCCCCGCATCCAACAACTCCAGTAGAGCTTCATCCTCATAAACCTTGTGCTGCCCGAGATCGACCACCAGCATCTGCCCCGGCCCAAGCCGGCCGCTGTGCGTCACCTCATCCGGATCGAGATCCACCAACCCCGCCTCCGACCCCGCAACAACCAAACCATCCTTCGTGATTGCGAATCGACAAGGCCGCAGGCCATTCCTGTCCAAAGCCGCGCCCACCACATTGCCATCGCTGAACGCAATCGCCGCAGGCCCATCCCAAGGCTCTGCGCAATCCGTGTTGTACTGCAAAAATGAAGACTTTCTCCGTCCATCATTCGCCGGAGGCAACAGCATCCGGATCGCCTCCGCCAGCGTCCTCCCATTCTGCGAAAGCAACTCCACCGCCTCATCCAGACTCGTCGAGTCGGTCCCACCAACAGTAAGCACCGGTTTGCACTCCACCGGCAACGTGGAATCCCGCGCCGTCATCCGCGCCCGGTTCCCCCACACAGTATTGATCTCACCGTTGTGCCCCAGCTTCCGTCCCGGCTGCGCACGATGCCACGTCGGCAAAGTGTTCGTCGCATACCGCTGATGGAACACCGCAAACGGAGTCACATAATCGTCTGCCGCAAGATCGGGATAAAAGTTATGCAGAAACTCCCCGGTGCACATCGCCTTATAAACAATCGTCTGCGACGACAACGAACAGATATACCCGGTCACATCTCCCTGCGCATGCGCGCGCTCAAATTGCTTCCGCGCCAGATATAACCGCCGTTCCATCGTTCCCGGCTCACCCGCCGCCCCATCCACCACCAGCACCTGCCGAAGCCGCGGCATCGTCCCCAGCGCCGTCTCGCCCAGCCACTCCGTACATGTCGGTACATCGCGCCAGCCCAGCACCACCAAATCCTGCGACTGCAGACAACGCTCAAGCAGACCCTCGGCGCGCACCTCTCCAGCCGGCACCATCACCATGCCAACGCCAAGCAACTGCGTTTCATCAATCGAAAGATTCGCGGCCCGCACCAGCAGAGCGCGCGGAATCGCAGTCATCACTCCGACGCCGTCGCTCGTCTTGCCATCGGCAGCCGTAGCCCCGCGATGAGCTAGTCTGCTCAACGCAGTCAGCGCCTTCTTCAAAATGTCATGAGAAGCCACGGCATCCACCGACGCGACAAACCCAACGCCGCAGGAGTCATGATCGAAGCGCTCGTCAATTAAGGAGGGCGCAGCTCCTGTCGACACAAAACCGCCACCCAAACCCTGGGAGTGAACAGATGCCAGAAACCGTTCCATGCTTCACTATACGTCGCTCCGAGAGCAAATACTCTACCTGCGACACCTTCCCTTTAAAAGTGTTCTATCCTTCACTGGGACTTGACCTGAAGAGATTGTATAAATATACACAACTAATGTATATTTATACATGACGAATTTCTTATGCCGTTTCAGGCACCATTGAAGACGGCAGTACAGCGAAACAGGTACAACCGAACCCAATGAAACAACAACGCCACGCCGTCATTCAGGAACTACTGGTCAAGACCTCGGTCGCCAGCCAGGATGAACTGCGCAAGAAACTTGCAGGGCGAGGCTTTCACGTCACTCAGGCCACACTCTCCCGTGACATTCACGAGCTCCGCCTCAACAAAGGCCCCGCCGGTTATTCTCTTCCGTCCAATGGTGAATCCGACGCCGACTCCCTGCCCGGAATCCACGAGCTCCTCCAAAGCTTCGGCCTCGAAGTCCGCCAGGCCATGAACCTCCTCGTCCTCGTTACGACCACCGGAAGCGCCCAACCCATTGCCGCCGGTATCGACTACGAAGACTGGCCCGAAGTTGTGGGCACCATCGCCGGAGACGACAACGTCCTCATCATCTGTCCTGACGAAAAACAAGCAACTGCTCTCAAAAACCGATTGGAAGGATACCTTGGCTAACGCAGCAACCATACCGGCCGAACAAACGGCCACTCTCGCGCCCAAAGCCGCGCCCCACGCAGCCATCCTGGGCGTAGGCGGTTATGCCGGCGGCGAGCTGGCGCGCATTCTCCTTCACCATTCAAAGTTCGCCTCGACGACCCCAACCTTCTTCGGCCGTCCCGACGAATCTAAGTCCGGTACCCTCACCTTCCTCGAAGACCTGCACCCCCAACTCGCCACGGCAGGCCATCGGCGCGTCCACCAGATCCTCCCCTTCAGTTGGGAGCGCGCTGCCAGCTCCGGCGTCGAGATTCTCTTCCTCGCCACCCCGCACGAGCAGTCCCGCGAGTGGGTCCCCACCGCCATCGCTCACAACATCAAAGTCATCGATTTGAGTGGCGCCTGGCGCCTCCAGCACGACGCGAACCGCGCCGTATACAAGCTCCAGGACGCCAACCCCACCCACGCGGCACAGCTTCAAATAGAAGCCGTCTATGGCTCTCCCGAGCTTCACCGCGACGCAATCCGCCACGCCCGCCTCGTAGCCAATCCAGGCTGCTACGCCACCTCCGTCATCCTCGCCCTCGCCCCACTCATCGAAGCCGGCATAGTCGACGTCGACCATGGCATCATCTCCGACTCCAAATCCGGAGTCAGCGGAGCCGGCAAGGCCCCCACTGCCAACACGCATTTCATGCACGCCGCCGACAATCTCTCTGCCTATGCGGTCTTCGGCCATCGTCACATCGGCGAGATGCTCGAACAGCTCAATCTCACCACCGAGCAGATCCAGTTCACCCCGCACCTGCTTCCCATCCCGCGCGGAATCATGTCGTCCATCTATCTGCGCCTCAAGCAGAAGACCGATGCTGCAACCATCTCTAAAGTCTTCGAATCCTTCTACTCCAACAGTCCATTAGTCAGGCTCCATCACACTCCGCACCTGCCGGAGATCCAACATATCGTCCGCACCAACTTCTGCGACCTCGGATTCGCCCTTGCCCCGGACGGCAGACGACTCCTCGTCGTCTCCTGCCTCGACAATCTTCTCAAAGGCGCCGCAGGACAAGCCGTGCAGAACATGAATCTCATGTGCGGATGGAATGAAGAGGAGGGTTTGCTGTGAGATTTGTAGTCAAGTTAGGCGGTGTCGCTCTCGAGGATCCGAAGATCCTTCACGCCGCTGGAAAAGCAATCGCCGATCTCGTCGCAGACGGGAACCAGGTCGCTGTCGTCCACGGCGGAGGCGTGCAACTCACCCGCACTCTCGCCCAGATGGGCAAAAAGAGTGAATTCGTCTCTGGCCTCCGCATCACCGACGCCGAGACTCGCGATGCCGCCATCATGGTCCTTGCCGGGCGCGTCAATAAGTCCCTCGTGGCCGCCATCGGCTCCCACGGCCAGGCCGCAGTCGGACTCTCCGGAGGTGACGGCCACGTCTTCCGCGCACGCAAGAAGAAGACCACCCCCGACCTCGGATTTGTAGGCGAGATCGTCGCAGCCGACCCACGCTGGCTCGAAGCCATCTGGACCATGGGCGCCGTCCCCGTCATTTCCTCTATCGCCCTCGGCTTCGACGGCGAGTACTACAATATCAACGCGGACGAGATGGCCGCCGCTTGCGCCATCTCCACCAAAGCCGACACCCTCGTCTTCCTCACCGATGTTCCGGGAGTCAAGGGCGCCGACGGAAACGTCATGCGCTGGCTAACCCTCGGACAGATTCCCGCCATGGAAAAAGCCCAGGTCGTCTCCGGCGGCATGCTCCCCAAACTTAACGCCTGCCGCGAGGCCCTCACCCACGGCGTAAAACGTGTACGCATTCTTCCCGCAGAGGCGGCCCGGCTACTGCCTGACCTTGTCTCCACCCGGGTCAACGACGGAACGGAGGTCATGGTCGCATGAACTTAGCATCGAATCAGGCAGCGGAAAAAAAGCTGCTCCTTAACACTTACGAACGCAATCCTTATCTTTTCGTGAGCGGGCACGGCGTCTACCTGCGCGATGAGGACGGCCATGACTACCTCGATCTTCTGTCGGGCATCGGCGTATCTGCGCTAGGCTACGGCCACCCTGCGGTTGAGAAGACCATCCTCGAGCAAAGCCGCAAGCTTATCCACACCTCCAACCTCTTCTTCCACGAACACACCGCTCCCCTGGCTCTCCGCCTCACTGAGATCAGCGGTCTGGACCGCGTCTTCTTCTCGAACTCCGGCACCGAAGCCTGGGAAGCCGCCATCAAATTAGCCCGCGCCAATGCCGGACGCCTCCGCGCGCAAGGCCGCAACATCGGTACAAAGTTTCTCGCGCTCGACCACAGCTTCCACGGACGCACCATGGGCGCCGTTGCGACCACCGCGAAGGACAAATACCGCGAGCCCTTCATGCCCGTCATGCCCGGCGTCGAGTTCGTCCGCTTCAACGATGTCGCCGACGTCCGCGCCAAATTTTCCAACGAAGTCTGCGGTATCTGTCTCGAAGCTGTCCAGGGCGAAGGCGGCATTCACTCCGTCTCGCAGGAGTTCTTCCAGGCCGCACGCGACCTCTGCAACTCCACCGGCGCGCTCCTCATGGTCGATGAAATCCAGTCCGGCATCGGCCGCACCGGAAAGTGGTTCGCCTACCAGCACTACAACATCCTCCCCGACGTCACCACCCTCGCCAAGCCCATTGCTAACGGCATTCCAATGGGCGCGATGCTGTGCACCAACGCCGCCGCCGAGTCCATCACGCCGGGCATGCACGGCACGACGTTCGGTGGAGGCCCACTAGCCTGCGCAGTCGCGATCGCCGTCATCGACACCATCAAACAGACCAACCTCCTCGATCACATCAAGACAACCGGCGCCTATTTCCACGAGCAGCTGACGAAGCTCGCATCCCGCCACGACTGCATCGTCGACGTTCGCGGCATAGGCCTCATGCTGGGCGTAGAGCTCAACTCCGCCGATCTCGCCAAACAGATCACCTCTGACCTCATGGCGCAACGCATCATCATCAATCGCACCAGCGAAACTGTGCTTCGCTTCTTGCCGCCGTTCATCCTCGAGCGCACTCACGTCGACACAGCCATTCAAGCGCTCGATCACACTCTCACAGCAGCACTCGCCGGAGCAGCACCGGCAGGAGACCAATCTCATGGGTAGCAAGACAGTCATGATGAACGCCAAAACTTCCGAGACCGCCGAAGAACACGGCAAGCCACCGTTAGGCATCCAGTCCGACACAGCCTTCAGCGAAGCCTCCAAACGCCTCACCGGCCGCGACCTCTGCTCCATCTCCGACCTCACCGTCCAGGAGATGGCTGCCGTCATGGAGCTGGCCCACGCCGTCAAGAACCACCCCGAAGACTTCCGCCACGCCCTCGATGCGCGCCAGATGGTGATGTTCTTCGAGAAGGCCAGCCTCCGCACGCGCCTCACCTTCGAGGCCGGCATCAACACACTCGGCGGCAACGCCCTCTTTGTCGACCAGACCCAATCGCCCCTCGGCGAGCGCGAATCCCTCCCCGACATGGCCCACAACGTCGAGCGTTGGATGTCCATCATGGTCCTCCGCACCTACTCACACGACACCATCACCGAGATGGCGGCATGCTCCCGCATCCCCGTCATCAACGCCCTTTCCGACCTCGAGCACCCCTGCCAGGCCATCGCCGATTTCTTCACCCTTGAAGAGCGCTTCGGCTCCGCCCAGGGCCTCCACTTCACCTACGTCGGCGACGGCAACAACGTCTGCCACTCCCTCATGCTTACCGCCGCACAGCTCGGCGCACACTGCAGCGTAGCTTCGCCAAAAGGCTTCGCGCCCAAGCTCGAAATCATCCACAAGGCCATCGAGATCGCCGAACAAACCGGCGGCAGTATTACCCTCGTCCACGACCCCATCAAAGCCGTCACCGGAGCCGACGCCGTCTACACCGATGTCTGCACCAGCATGGGATTCGAGCACGAAGCCACCAAGCGCGCCCCAATCTTCAAGCCCTACCAGGTCAACGAAGCCCTCATGGCACACGCCCAACCCGACGCCGTCTTCATGCACTGCCTTCCCGCGCATCGCAACGCCGAAGTCACGGACGCGGTCCTCGACGGCCCGCAATCCATCGTCTTCGACCAGGCCGAAAACCGCATGCACGCCCAGAAGGCCATCCTGCTCATGCTCCTCGGAGGAGCCAAGCGCATCTCGAATAGCCGCAGCCGGGGAGTCCAACCCCGCAAACGCACCACGTAGCCATTTGTGTACGCAGCCGCCAACGGAAATTACAAGAATGGAGTTCAAATGTGGATAGCTCGAGCACTGACGTTGAGTAGCATCATGATGTTTGCGGCGACCTCGTTTGTCCAATCCCAAGCGCTTTCACCTGGTTCCTCAAAGCCACCATTTCTTTTGATAATTACCCCCGAAAAGAATCACTTCCTAATGAGTGAAAAGCGAATCGCGATCTTAGAAGTTGCGAGCACGGCTGACCCTACGACTCTAGCTGACCGTGAGATTATGTTAGGTTGTCCTCCATCTCAATATCGAGTCCACATCGAGAAGGACGACATCGGCGAACCCGCAAAGACTGAATACTATCGACATCTTCTTGGAGATTTCCGAAAAGGAGATGGTCCAGACCAGTCGGGTGGATCGTGCGTTGCTATTCCGTTGCGCGCTGGATCGACAGTAAGACAGCGCTATGATTTATCTGCTTACTATGACCTAACTAAACCGGGAAGCTATCTCGTGTATATCGAATTCTTTGACGAAGACAGAGCAAATAAGCCTGGTGCTTGGATAAGGTCCAATAGTGCACACTTCGATATACAAGCGGATAAGTAATCCAACTTGCTACGTCAGATCCTAAAAAAAATCGCATTCATCTGAGGTCAAATGTCCGTAATCCTCGAAGCCCTACCCCTCGGCCAAAAAGTCGGCATAGCCTTCTCCGGCGGCCTGGACACAAGCGCCGCGCTCCACTGGATGAAGCAAAAGGGCGCGCTCCCCTACGCCTACACCGCCAACCTCGGCCA
>Ga0206890_1278_pt1 | contig 13647 bp, 16 predicted proteins | sample Alteio_BWOrgHeat_58_FD_152960 | JGI IMG/M metagenome (GOLD analysis project Ga0206890, IMG submission 152960) | Enriched cells from forest soil in Barre Woods Harvard Forest LTER site, Petersham, Massachusetts, United States - Alteio_BWOrgHeat_Nextera6 ... | reverse complement strand
TAAGCCTGCTCTGGTTTGGAAACATTTGTTGTGCGGAAAACATAAATTGCCCCATGCCAGGTTGTCCATTGCCGTCACCTCTCCACATTTTTGTGTCATAGGGAGTCATGTAAAAACCTGCCCCGACTTCGGGGGGCATCCAGCTGCGAGCACCTTTGGCGGCTTCATCCATTGACCGGATATCCGCATCGTACATCTTCAGGCCAGAATTATTCGCTTTTATTGAGGCAAACACACTGTCGAGGCTCATTACTTGTGCCACACCGTAATAGCCGGAGCATACTAATGCCAGAATCAATATTACTTTACTCTTTAGCATCTATTAAAGTGATTTTACCATTACGCTTTAGTTCTTGTTCTTTGGTAATTTCAAGTACCACGGGCGTAACAAACATGACAAAGATTATTGTGGTGATTGTTCCGCCAATGAGCGGGATAGTGATCGGGCGCATTACATCGCTTCCAACACCTGTAGCCCATAAGATGGGTATGAGTCCAAACAATGAAACCGAAACGGTCATTATTACCGGGCGAAGCCTTTTTGATGCTCCAACAATTATGTACTCACGTAAATCGGCAGCAGATATTGTTTCTCTTGAATTGCCTTTGTCTGTTACCAAATTTTGCATTGCCTGATTCAGGTATATAGTCATCAGCATTGCCAGTTCCACCGCCATCCCGAATAATGCGATAAAACCTACTGCTACCGCAACTGACAGATTCACGTGATAGTAGTAAACCATTAACACGCCACCGATCAATCCAAATGGCACCGTTATCATGGTCAGAATGGCTTCTTTAATTGAATGATAGGTGAAGAAGAGTACGAGAAATATCAAGACAAGCACAACTGGCATGACCAATTCTAAAGTCTTATTTGCTCTCAATTGGTTTTCCCAATTGCCGCTCCATTCTATAAAATAGCCTTTCGGCATTTTTTTCACCATTGCATCTAATGCATGTTGCGCCTCTGTGACCGTGCTACCCAAATCCCGGTCTCTGACATTAAATAGCACAGTTCCTCGTAACAGAGCATTTTCAGAATTGATCATTGGCGGTCCTTCTGAGATGGAAATATTTGCAACTGCTCCAAGCGGAATAGGACCAAAATTCATTGTCTGCACCTGAAGGTGTTTTAAAGCATCAAGATTATTGCGAAAGTCCTGGCCAAACCGTGCGTTGACAGAGAAGCGTTGGCGGCCTTCAATCGTAGTGGTTATTTTCATGCCCCCAAGTGCGCTCTCCACCGTAGCATTTACATCATCGACGCTTAGTCCATACCGGGCTATTTCGTCTCTTTTCACTGTAATATCTATATACTTGCCGCCGGTTATCGGTTCCACGTACAAATCTTTAACGCCCGGGATGCCATCTAATTCTTTTTTGAGGTTTTGAGAAAGTAAATAAATGGTATCAAGATTTTGTCCGTACACTTTTAATCCTACATCTGTGCGAATGCCCGTTGAAAGCATATTAATGCGGTTGATGATTGGCTGCGTCCAGCCATTGGTAACGCCAGGTATCTGAAGTTTTGAGTTTAGTTCATTTATGATGTCCTCTTTCGTTATACCTTTTCGCCATTGGTTTTTAGGTTTTAACAGAATCATCGTTTCAATCATGCTGATTGGCGAATTATCCGTAGCGGTATTTGCTCTTCCCGCTTTACCTAATACATTTTCAACTTCGGGTACTGATTTTATTATTTTATCCTGTACCTGCAGCAATCGTTTTGCCTCTGAGTTTGAAATGTCCGGTAACGTTACGGGCATAAACAGAATTGAGCCTTCATCAAGTGGCGGCATAAATTCAGAACCAAGCTTTGTCATTACGATAGTGCCAAACACAAGGGCGATAATATTAACGGCGATAGTAGTCTTTCTCCATTTCAGACACACCTTCAGGATGGGCTTATATACTTTTTCCAGTCCCATAACAATTGGATTCGCACTTTCTGGTTTTAGTTTACCTTTCAGAAAAAAGGAAATCAGAACGGGTGTCAACATTATTGCAGTAAAGGCATCAATCAGGAGTATAAAGGTTTTCGTCCATGCCAGTGGGCTGAATAATTTGCCTTCCATACCCGTGAGTAAGAACACAGGCAGGAAGGATATGATTACTACAAAATTTGAATAGAAGACACCGGGGCCAACCTGTTTTGCCGCCTTTTCAATTATCGTAAGCCTCTCCGATGAAGAAAGTGAGTCGCTATTTCTTTTAAACCACTTACTCATTTGTTTTACTTTTTAATTGTTCCTCAGAAAGAAGCCGGTAGGCATTCTCAACCATAACAATTCCATCATCAACTACAACGCCTATAGCAAGCGCAATACCAGTCAACGACATAATGTTGGAAGAAAGCCCGAACGCCTGTAACAAAATGAAGCTAACGGCTACCGAAATCGGCAATTGAATTAAAATAATTAAGGCACTCCTCCAATGGAGCAGAAATATGATCACGACTATTGAAACCGTAATCAGCACTTCAATCAATGTGCCCTTCACAGACTGGATAGCTTCTTCTATAAGAGTACTTCTATCATATGCCGTATGAAATTTTACGCCTTCAGGTAATCCGGCTTGCACCTGCTTCATTTTTTCTTTAACGGCCGTTATTACTCTATCTGCATTTTCTCCATATCGCATCACTACTATCCCGCCAACTACTTCTCCTTCGCCATTTTCATCCAAAATGCCAAGTCTCAGATCGCCGCCCATTTGCACTGTTGCAATATCTTTGACCCGCACAGGAATACCGTTATAATTTCCCAGGCCAATACTTTCTAAATCCTCTTTGCTCTTAATATATCCGATGCCCCGGATTACATACGCCATATCGCTCATCTCGAATTTCCTGCCGCCGACATCATTATTGTTGGCTTTCACCTTATTCATCACATCCATAAGCGATACGTTATAGAATTGGAGTTTTACAGGATCGACCACTAACTGATACTGTTTTTCAAACCCGCCGAATGAAGCCACTTCCGCCACGCCGGGAACCGTCTGTAATGCAAACTTTATATACCAGTCCTGTAAGGCTCGTTGTTCGCCTAAATCCATCTTTTTTGCGTCCAGCGTGTACCAGAAAACATGCCCAACACCTGTCCCATCCGGACCGAGTGTTGGGGTAACATCCTGTGGTAATAATCTTTGCGCATAATTGAGTCTTTCGAGTACCCTTGTCCGTGCCCAATAGATGTCCACGTTATCCTCAAAAATGACATAAACAAAACTCATCCCGAACATGGATGTACCGCGCACATTTTTGATTTTTGGAATACCCTGTAAATTGCTCACTAATGGGTAGGTGACCTGGTCTTCAATTACCTGCGGACTACGACCCATCCATTCTGTAAAAACAATAACCTGGTTCTCAGACAGATCCGGAATCGCATCGACTGGATTATTCTCCACACTATAGATCCCCCATCCAAACAGGCATGCTGCAACCAACAGCACAATGAATCTGTTGCGGAGTGCTATTTCAATTAGCTTTCTGACCATTTTGACGTGTTTGAACTCATCATTTTCCTATTTAGATAGCAATTCTAATCACATTTAATATAGTATGGTGTGACTGCTGTCATGTATGCGTTGCGGCAACTATGATAGTCGTCATTTCTTCTTTCCATCGTATTGGCAGCATTCATCCAATGCTTTATATGCTTTTTCATCTCCCGGATATTTTTCCGTGTCATAACCGACAGATGCTACTTTTTTCTGAATGGCATCGTTACTTGTTTTGGAAGCATCATAGGTGATGGTAAGAACTTTTGTTTTCTTATCCCATATAGCCTTTTCAGCACCGGCTGATTTAGCCGCTATTTCTATGTGTTTCTGGCAACTGCTACAGTTACCGGATACCTTTATTGTTTCTGTCTTGGCTTGAGCGAATGACGATGCAACACACACAAATACCAATATTGCCGTAGCTAATACTTTCAGGTTTTTCATATCGTTATGTTTTAAACTATTTAGAAAATGGATGGAAATGAAGAAGCAATAACGAAATGGTCGTGATGCGTTACGGCATACCCATTAGTTATTGCTTAGACAATAATTGAGCCGTCAGATACGGAAGTCCTGATTCAATATGTATATTGGTAGTGTTCGCCAGAGAACAGGCGGCGAGTTGGCACGACTTGTTATTTCAACACCCAGAAAAATGGGCACTTCGGAAAATGAAGGATACGAAGGGAGTTGAGCGACTACTATTAGCTTATGTGAAAAATTAAATGCCTTCGCTTGTTGATGGTCGTTTGTCTTAAATGTCTTCTGATCATCCTTACAACAACCTTTGCTCCGTTCTATTTTTTTCATGCCGCACTTTCCACAACGGCCTTCATCATTGTGCGTGAAGCCCACCCCGGCAAACTTACCCATACAATAATGTACATGGACAGTCAGGCACAAAGCACTTGACATGTATAATATCGAAAGTATGGTGGTTAAAAAACGTTTCATCTCTTATTACTGACGCAAAAGTCGGCATTAATCGACACACTTAATATGATTTATGTCAGTTCGATTCAAAATATTAACATTCGATAAAGGTTCCCTTAATATAGCCACAATATCTAAGCTACGTTTTTTAAGCACAGGTTGAAACTATAATAGTTTTGAATTTTTCAAGAAAGTTTAAAATCAACGATTTTTTACTATTGCAGGACTGAAAAATACGGTAAAGAACCAACAAAAGGTCATTTGACCTTTTCGTGGACCAAGAATAAACTTCCCTTTTAATAGTCGCTTCAGGAATTGCCTGGCATCTTTGTCTGAAACAACTAAAAAATGAAGATTACGAAAGAGAAAACAAATTACTTATTGGTAACAGCATGGGATAGCCGCTGTTCAGGCACAGATTATGCAATTCTGGCAATTGACGACTTGTGGTCAGCATCTCATGCAACGGAGATGTCGCATAAAGATAATGAAGGGAAGCTTGATGTAAAGGCATGGAATTGTATATTCGTCGAAGTCGAAAAGATGAGCAAAGAACTGTACAATTTCATTGACGAATCGAGGCGAAATGAAAACTGGACATTCAGATTCATCGACAAAGAATTCCATGACGCCCTATTGGAACATTGCGAAATTGATACGAACGACTACGGTGTGCTGCAACAATTGGGAGAAAGTGCCAATTTCGAGTTGTATGATGAGGCGGGTTCCGAAGGTTATTATATGCGTTTTAGTACCGACATCTTCCCTCTCAACGCATTGCAGTGATTGCATTGAAGTCGCACCATTAACAGCGATCTGGAGTCATCTAAGGCCTGTTCTCGCAAGCCGGATAGCAAAAGCTTACAACTACGTCAAACGAGCTTAAATTCAAAGAAACGAGAAATTAGCTGAGCTGGAATTTAACTGAATAAATGCGGCGCCTCCACGATTTGATGTAACGATATTCAATTCGGTTTTTTTCAAGTGCACATCGAAATGAGACAAAGTTTTTCTCTTTCAACATTAATCAGGGGTTGTTGCCAACATAACCGCAAGGGAATCCATATAATCGCGCCAATGGATAATCTTTCGATTTCCAATTGTTATTACTGAGCAAAATCTATTGTCGTACCGCTTACCGTTTACGGGAACGACGCCATGAACCTCATACTCCAAAATGACAACGCCGGGTTCGGTGGATTTGTGAATTACAAGATTGTCAGCGGAATGAAGTAGCATACTATATCCCCCAAACCATTCCATGTACTTTTTACGGCCATTGATTTTAGTTGCAAATCCTGGAAACCTGTATAGAAATTCAAAGACGGCGTCTTCGGCAACGGCATCCCAGAAATGCCCTCCGTCTACTTCTCCTTTAAGTCCTTCCATTATAATGTTATAGAATGGTTCAGCTTCCTTTTTAAATGCAGGATGATTTCTGTCTATCATTTTAGTACTTTTTATTTTTTTTATTTTAGGGCCGTTGAAAGTGATTATTGTTGTGACTTATAAACAGCAGCAAATTCAACAACAAAGTCAGTGAGTTTAGTGCTACCCCAAACTTTAGGTTTATGCGCCTCAAAATCCTCAAATAGGATTCCGCTATTGATAGCGGTACCCATTTCCACATAGGTGCGGGCAATGGCTTCGGACATTCCGGAGCCGGTCATGCCGGAAAAGGTTTCTTCATCACTGAATTGTACCCAGGTCATTTCCGGCTTACCAATTGCAGCGCCGATGGTTTTAACAATTTCTGCTACCTCAAGTTCATCGCTTATCACGTAACGGTGGCTCTTGCCGACAAATGAGCCTTGCAATTCCTGTGCCGCTACAGCAGCAATATCTCTCGGGTGAACCATACCTAATTTGGTGTGGCTTCCGTAATTGTTTCCCATGGCACCCATATTGCGGATAATTTTCATGTCAAAAAAGAAGTTGATATAAAAGATGCCTGCACGCAAATGTTTAACAGCAACGCCATCCAATGTATTCAGTATTTGTTCCACATCGTAAAGGCCTGCAATCGGGCCGGTACCCTCTGGCAAATGAGCGCCAATACTGCTTAGATTAACGACACGCTTAACACCTGATGCCTTAATTGCTTCCAGGTAGTTTTTACCTGTGCCGGCAATGTACTTTCTGTAATTGCCTACGCCCCAGTTCGGCGGTACCATCGTATAAATGGCATCGGCACCCTTAAACGCTTCAGTCAGGAAAGCAGTGTCCGAAACAGAACCAATGGCGGCCTTCGCACCCAGCGCCTCAATATCGTTTGTCTTTTTAGAGTCACTGCTGATAACGGTAACTTCATGGCCATTTTTGACTAGTATTTCAGTAAGTGGTTTACTGATATTACCAAGTGAGCCTGTTAATGTAATTTTCATTTTGTTGTTTAATTGTTTCTGCAAAGCTATCTTTGAACAAACTTTATTACAAGTACCTACCCCAAAGTAAGTGGTCATGACAAAAGTAAAAGAGCAGTCAACCTTGAACCAAAACAAAGGCATTTCTGAAATGACGTGCCCAATCACCTATGTGATGAATAAGATCGGCGGCCATTGGAAGTCCATCATACTTTATTACCTGATGAGCGGCCCTAAACGTTATAGCGAATTGAAGAGGGCGATCCCGGCTATTACCGAAAAAATGCTGGCGCAGCACCTGAAGCAACTGAAGGAAGACAATCTGATCACAAGGAAAGTAGAACAGGTGATGCCGCCGATCACGATTTATAGCCTCACGCCGTCCGGAGAAGAATTAGGCCCTGTATTATTGGCAATGGCAGACTGGGCGATGAAAGATAGCAAACAGTTTCAGGGCTTAATGTAGAACGTTTAAAAAAAGCGTCAGAGATTTTCTGCTAGCTGAGCAACAATGGAATCAATCGTAGTGGCACTTCTTTACTCCGATTTGTTACAAATTAGTCTATCTGTTTCTTCTCATGTCATCGGCAATATGAGAATCTTATCTTTTCGTCATTATTTTAGCGCGATGCAAAGCTCCCCAATCGTTCAATGATTGTAAAACAGTATTAAGCGTTTGACTGTACTCCGTTAATTCATATTCTACAACTACGGGAGTTCCGGTGAACACGTTCCTTTTTACAAACCCATTTAGTTCCAGTTCTTTTAATTCATTAGATAATACTTTGGCGGAAATGCCGGGTATCGTACGCTGTAATTCATTAAAACGCGTCCTACCCTCTCGTAAAGCACTGATCACCCGGAGTTTCCATTTTCCACCAATGGCATAAAGGGCATCACCCAGGTTCATCAACGCCGCGTTACATTCCTTTGACGAATAATCATGTTTTGTTGTTGTTTCTTTCATCGTATTTCCTTTATCACTTACTAAAAGGTAACCACTAACCTTTTGTATAGTACTTACATTAGGTTAGTAAATGTAGGTAATTTTGCTGAAGTAAAAAAGAAATAAAAATCCAAAGAAATGAAAAAAATCCTCCACGTTATATCAAGTCCAAGAGGCAATGCCTCATACAGTATCAAGCTCGGAAAAGCTATCGTAGAAAAAATTCAGACCGAGTATGCCGGTAGTACCGTTCGCGAATTTGATCTGGTAAAGAAACAATTTCCGCACCTTGAAGAAGCACACCTCGCCTCGTTTTTCACACCAATTGAAAGCAGGACAATCGAACACGCTGCATCAATTAAACATTCGGATGAAGCAATAAAGGAGATCGCAGATGCTGATATTATTGTTATTGGGGCTCCCGTATATAATTACAACATTCATTCTTCATTAAAAGCCTGGATAGATCATATTGTGAGAGCAGGGATCACTTTCAAATATGATGAAGCCGGCCCTCACGGTTTATTAAAGGGAAAAAAGGTATATGTGGCCATTGCATCAGGCGGCGTTTATTCGGCAGGCGTAATGAAAACAATGGACTTTGTCGAGCCGTATCTGAAAACCATATTGGGATTTATTGGTCTTAACGACATAACTATATTCAGGATAGAGGGCACTGCTATTCCTGAGTTAAAGGATAGTGCATTCGAGAATGGTATAAACAGTATTCATTTAAACTAAAAAAAAGAAAATGATAGAAACGAAAAAATCAAAGGCATTGAATGTTTCTCTATGGGTAGCTCAATCCTTGCTGGCGGCAATGTTTTTAATTGCAGGAATCACGAAATTTACAACTTCAATTGAGGATCAAAGAAAGATGGAGTGGGCAAAACACGTTTCCACTGGTTTAATCTATTTTGTCGGGATGGTTGAAGTGTTAGGCGCGATAGGCTTATTATTGCCCGCAATCTTAAAAATAAAACCCTGGTTAACGTCATGGGCAGCCACGGGTGTAGTTCTTGTAATGGTACTGGCTGCAGCTCTTAACCTGTCGGTTGGCGATACAAAACCAATCGTACCGATTCTTATAATTGCCGCAGTCGGGATATTTATTGCCTGGGGAAGGTTTAAGAAGGTTCCGATAAAACCAAGGGATTAAAAAGTGACTCCCCAAAAGGGAGATAAAAGGAGAATATTATATGGAAGTTGGAATTGATAGTTTCGCCGCTATGTTTAGCGGCAATAGCAGCAGAGCAATAAATGATACTGATGCACTGGCTCAATTGCTTGACAGGATAGAACATGCGGACGATGTAGGCCTTGATGTATTTGGAATCGGAGAACATCACCGCAAGGGTTTTCTTGATTCTGCGCCTGCCCTCATCCTTGCCGCCGCCGCTGCCCGTACAAAGCGAATCCGACTGACGAGCGCGGTTACTGTGCTTAGTGCAGCCGATCCGGTAAGAGTGTTTCAAGAGTTCGCAACCTTAGACCTGATTTCTAGAGGGCGGGCTGAGATGGTAGTTGGACGTGGTTCATTTATAGATGCCTTCCCATTATTTGGCTATAATGTGCAGGATTATGACGCATTATTTGCAGAAAAACTTCACCTGTTACTTAACATCCGGGAAAACGAATTCGTTACCTGGTCGGGTAAATTCCGTGCGGCACTTAAAAATCAGCCTGTATATCCGAGGCCATTACAGGATCGCATACCTATTTGGTTGGGTGTAGGAGGTACTCCCGAATCCTTTATACGAGCGGGCACATTGGGGCTACCGTTGATGGTTGCTGTGATTGGTGGCGAAACGCATCACTTTCGCCCATTGGTTGACCTTTACCGAGAAGCAGGAAAAAAGGCAGGGTTTCTTCCGGAACAATTAAAAGTAGGATTACATTCGCTTGGTTATGTAGCAAATACAACTCAACAGGCATTAGATGATTTTTATCCCGGTTATGCCGAGGCGATGACTAAAGTTGGTAAAGAACGTGGCTGGGCTCCCATGACAAGAGGCCGGTTCGAGGCTCAATTAGGACCTAAAGGCGCATTGTTGGTTGGTAACGTGGAGGAAGTGGCCGAAAAAGTACGCCACCATGCTGACGCACTTGGTGGTATTTCAAGGCTTACTTTTCAGATGGATAGCGCAGAAGTGCCTCACGAAAAATTGATGCAATCTATCGAATTAATTGGTACACGTTTAAAGCCATTGGTTCTTCAATGAAGAGTGGTGCGTTAGCACCCCATTTATTTACCAGGAATAAAAATTAATTTTGAGCCTCTTTATTTTATTCGATGTGTACCGTAACATTTCTGCCTCTAAGCGAGTCATCCTTTATTCTCACGTCCAACCGTGATGAAAGCCAATACAGGAAAATTGCACTACCGCCTGCGAAATATTCGGTTTACGGCACGGTCGTTTATTTTCCGAAAGATATGGATGCCAACGGAACCTGGTTTGCTGCCGCCGAAACGAGATTTACGCTTTGCCTATTGAATGGCGCTTTTGCCCCGCACAAGCATCGCCCTCCCTATCGCCTCAGCCGGGGACTAATGCTACTTGATTTCTTCAAATACAATAATGTCCACGATTTTCTTTCGCAGTATGATTTTGATGGCATCGAGCCATTCACGCTATTGGTCTTTGAGCAAAATACAACGACTATCATTCATGAGATAAGATGGGATGAAAAGAAAATTTATTTGGAATGGAGCAATGCATCCATGCCACTAATATGGTCATCAGCACAGCTATATCCTGAAAATGTAATCCGGCAGCGTGAGGAGTGGTTTAAAGCATGGTTGAAGGCTAATAAGGAATTCACAATGGAGAAGATTTTACTCTTTCATAAAACAGGCGGCACTGGTAACAGCAATACTGATCTGCTGATGAACCGGGATGGCAAAGTGTTCACCGTCAGCATCACTTCCGTTATACGTGACAAAAAAGAGGGCACAATGCGGTATGAAGACATGATCTCTAAAAACGGCACTGTTGAAATAAAGATAAATTAGTGCTTGATAATCAGCAAAAGGTCATTTGACCTTTCAAAAGAACTGATTTTTTTTCAATTTACTGAGAGCAAATCCAGCAATTTCATTGAAGTCTTACCAATAATAGCCATCTGAAGCGATCCAGAGTCCGATGCGGCCAACCTAAATACAAAAGCTTACAACTCAATATCAAAACAAGCTGAGCGGTCAAGAAACAAATAATGAACCAACTCTGTGGTGTCGTGAATCACGAATTGTTATTTAAAATCTGCCCTGACAGTTATTGCCTTCCAATATGGAAAACCTTATTGTCGCCATTGCTCATGGATAACAAAAAACAGAAGAAACTAATAGACGGGCTATAAACCAAAAACATCATCTGTAATAAATACAATTTTACCTGACAACAGATAGTCATTAAATCAGGATTTAACTGAGTGTTACTGATTCAGTCGACAATTTAGATGAGACCGAAGATGGCGCGATGCCAAATGCCTTCTTGAATGAGGATGAAAAATGGGATAGATCTTCGAAACCTACTTGCAAGTATACATCAGACGCTCTAAGGCCTTTTTCTCTGATCTGGTAATATGCCTCGTTAAGCCTCTTTTTCAACAACCATCGCCCAGGCGTTGCATTAAACACTTTTCTAAAATCTCTATGAAAGGTTGAAAGACTTCTGCCGGTCAAATAAGCAAAACGGTCCAAGCTGACATTAGAATGGAAGTGCTGGTTCATATACCCTTCCAGATCCAATTTTCCAGGCTCACTGAAATCAAACAATGCGTCTTTTAGTTCCGGATTGGCTTTGAGCAGGATCATGACAGCTTCCTTGACTTTTAAAATGGTAAGGGCATCCTTATTATCGTGTGTGCTTGTCATGTAGGGCGTTAAGGAATCAATGTAATAGGTAAACAGATCGTTTGGTTTTAAATGCACCACATTTTCCCCTCTATACGGTTGTTCCATGTGAAGATTAAACTCATCGCTTATATTTTTTAGCGTTTCGTCGTCGATATAAATGGATATTCCCCTATATTCACCACCAGGTGGAGGGCTCTTGATAAACCTGGATAACTGGTTTTTTCTAATAAATCTGAAATCTCCCTCCTTAAACAGATAGCATTTACCATCGTGATATACTTCGGAATTACCTGACAATATATATCCGAATAGGTGCTGGGGTATAAATTGCTCACCGCCCTTACTCTTACTGGAGTAACAGGAGTAAAATATTTGTGGAGATTTATTTGATTTTTTATGCGGCTGCATAGCTATACAAAGTTATGAAAGTACTGGATTCCTATCACAATGAGCTTTGTGGCTACTTTCCAGAGAGCTTCTGAATGGCTTCACTATACCGAGGACCTGTGTTCGGAAATTCCAGGAGGATGGCCTCAATCCTTTGAAAGTCTGCCGTGTTTAGGATAATATCCGCCGCACCTGCATTTTCAACCAGGTATTTCCTCTTTTTGGTGCCGGGAATGGGGACGACATTTTCATCCTGGGCGAGCAACCAGGCCAAAGTGAGTTGGGAAGCGGTGCAGTTTTTTGTGGCAGCCAGTTCCCGGAATGCCTGTGCCAACTGCAGGTTGTTGTGATAGTATTCATCCACGCTAAACCTGGGGAAGGTGGTTACTCGCCGATCATCGTTCGGGAGATTTTTAAGGTCTATATCGCTGTTTGTCAAAAGGCCCCGCGCCGTTGGACTAAACGCGACGAAGGTAGTGCCCAATTTCTGGCACGCGGGCAAGACTTCTATTTCCACATCTCTTGTCAACAAGGAATATTCGGATTGTAATGCTGCAATGGGGTGGACCGCATGCGCTCTGCGTAAGGTGCTCGCGGAGACCTCGGAAAGGCCGATAGCCCGGATCTTGCCTTCCCATACCAGCCCGGATAAGATGCCAACGGTATCTTCCACGGGTATGTTAGGATCAAGCCGGTGAACATAATAGAGATCAATCACGTCTGTTTTGAGTCTTCTCAGGCTGTCTTCCAACGCCTGCCTGATCCATGCCGGGGAATTATCGGCCATTCCATTCTGCGGGGCCTGCGGGTTGCCTCTCCATCCGAACTTGGTGGCAATGACAACCTGCTTGCGATGAGGGACGAGTACGTTTGCTATTAGAGCTTCATTGTCTCCGTAGGCATCGGACGTATCCCAAAAGTTGACGCCCATATCCAGGGCTTTTTCCAGTGTGGCTATCGATTCCTTATCGTCCGGTTTGCCATATGCTATACTCATGCCCATACAGCCCAAACCTATGGAGGATATCTCGATATTGGTCTGTCCTAATTTCTTGTAACGCATAATTCAATTATCTTTTTAGATGTTGATCAATGGATACAAAGGTCCGGAGAATAAAGACCTGTTGCTTTGTTTAAAATGTCAATTTTGTTTGGTTAGAATGTCACCAAGTGTAAGAGGAATTATTATCTATTTGCGTGCCATTGCCCGGTTAAATACTGATTGTTACACATCATCTCCTTGAAAACCTATTACCTTCCGACTTTTACGAAGAAACTGCCAACTAAGTAGCCTTATTTATAAATATGACTGGTGCCAATTTATTTCCATCCTCCACCAAGAGACCTATACAAATCGGCAACAGCAGTTAATTTTGAGCGTTTTATGGCAGTTAGTTCCAGTTCACTTTGCAGTACATTAGCCTGGGCGGTAATTACTTCCAGGTAGTTGGCTAACCCGCTCTTAAATAACATATCTGCATTTGATGTAGCGCCTTGCAAGGTTTCTACCCTATTGTTCACTATGCTTTCCTGTTGTTGCAGTTTTTCTATCTTAACCAGCGCATCGGATACCTCTCCTACTGCTACCAGAACAGATCGCCTGAAACTTATCACCGCTTCATCTCTTTGTAACAAAGCAACTTTATAATTTG
>Ga0206890_1277_pt1 | contig 13679 bp, 9 predicted proteins | sample Alteio_BWOrgHeat_58_FD_152960 | JGI IMG/M metagenome (GOLD analysis project Ga0206890, IMG submission 152960) | Enriched cells from forest soil in Barre Woods Harvard Forest LTER site, Petersham, Massachusetts, United States - Alteio_BWOrgHeat_Nextera6 ... | reverse complement strand
GGTAAGGAGGTTGGCTGCGCCGCGCGGGCCGAAGGCTGTCTGCGAACCCTGCCCGCCGAAGGCTCCGGCGAGGTCTGCGGACTTGCCCTGTTGGAGGAGGACGACGCCTACGAGAAAGAGGCAAACGACTACATGCAGAATGACGAGAAGAGTGACCATCGGAGCGGCTTAGAACCTCTTTGCCGGAAAAACGATCCGGAGAATGTGTGGATTGGTGCGGAGGAGGGGACTTGAACCCCTATGCCTTGCGGCGCAAGCACCTCAAGCTTGTGCGTCTGCCAATTTCGCCACCTCCGCGCTGTGTCTCGACGCTTGGTGGGGCGCGAGTTGCGGTGAGCAATCCGAGATTCAGTATACCATCCCGTGCGGATTGGCTGGGTTGGGATGGTTGCGGTTTGGGATACGGGGGCGACGTATACTTTCGCGATGAACCGGATCATGAACAACAGACGTTCTGTGGGTGTCGATTGGATCGGATTTGTGGTCGCGGCGCTGCTTTCAATAGCGGCACCAGTGAGGGCGCAGAGTCCGCAGAGCTATGCGTTTGGGCCGGACTCGCAGGCGCAGGAGGGTGTGCCGAAGGGGACAGTGACGAAGCACGTGCTGCCGCCGGGCGTCTTCTATCCCGGGACTCCGCACAACTATGCGGTGTATGTTCCGGCACAGTATGACGCGTCGAAGCCGACCGCGTTTATGGTGTTTCTCGATGGCAGCGGATACCTGGGCGACGGGATTCGAATACCGGTGGTCTTCGACAATCTGATTGCGAAGCATGAGCTGCCGCCGATGATCGGGATCTTTGTCGATCCGGGCGTGCTGACTGCGTTGTCGGAATCAGCGCAGAGCCGGTATGAGCGGATCTTCGAGTATGACTCGCTGAGCGACAGATTCTCGCGGTTTCTGCTGGAGGAGCTGATTCCTGCGGTGGCGAAGGATTACAACCTCTCGAAGAGTCCCGACGACCACGGGATTGCGGGAACGAGCACGGGGGCGGTGGGGGCGTTCATGGCGGCGTGGAACCGGCCGGATCAGTTTCATCGCGTGCTGAGCTTCATTGGAACCTATGTGGCGATGAAAGGCGCAGACGAGTTGCCGGCGCTGGTGCGGAAGACAGAGCCGAAGCCGATACGGATCTTCATGCAGGACGGGACGGGCGATCATATCGTCCCCGCGGAAGCGTATGGGACTTCGTTTGCTGGTAGCTGGCCGATCAATAACTGGGTGATGTATCAGGCGCTGGAGTACTCGGGCTACGATGCGCGGCTGGAGATGGGATCCGAAGCACATAACATGAAACAAGGCGGCGCGATTATGCCGGATGCGCTGCGATGGCTGTGGCGCGGTTATCCGGCGCCGGTGGTCGTGCATGAGCCTCCTCAGATGAAGCAGGAGGGATGGGATCCGCGGATGAAGGTGTACTCGACCGTGTGGGCCGACAAGCCGTGGGAGCAGGTCGGCGAGAGTTATGGTGAAGCCGCTAGCCCGACGGGAGACGATCTGGGCGATCTGTTCTTTGCGGATGTAAAAGCGGATCAGATCTACAAGGCAGACGCCGAGGGAAAGGTTTCGGTTTATAAAGAAAAGCCGGGTGGGGCGAAGATTCTGCGGGAAGGACCGGGGAGCGTTTTGTTTGTATATCTCGCCGAGCGGCGGCAGATTGTGGCGTATGGGCCAGGTGGAGATATGCGGGTGGTGGCGCGCGGCGTCGACCTGAGCGATATGGCGATAACAGCGAAGTCGGAGATTTATTTTCTGGATCCGGTGAAGAAGTCGATCGGATTGGTGGATGCTTCGGGGAAGGTGCGGGTGGTTTACGCAGGTGGGGAGATTGCCGCGCCAAGTGGGGTGGCGCTGTCGGGCGATCAGGCGATGCTGGTGGTGAGCGATGCGCAGTCGCGGTTTAGCTGGTCGTTTCAGATTGCGAAGGATGGAAGTCTGCAGTATGGCGAGCCTTTTTATCGGCTGCAGGCTCCCGAGGCGGGATGGATGAGCGGTGTTCGGGGCGTGGCCGAGGATTCGACCGGGCTGGTTTACTTTGCTACGCCAATGGGAATCCAGGTGTGCGAGGCGAACGGAAGAATGGCTGAGGTGCTGAACTCGCCGGAGATTGGCGGGGTATCGAGCTTTGTGTTTGCGGGGAAGAACCTGGACTGGATGGTTGTGACGCAGAACGGCAAGGTTTTTCGCAGACCGGTAAAGGTCACCGGCGTTGCGGCGGGAATTGGAGTGAAGTTGCCTAAGCCACCTTTGTAACTTCCATGGCAAAGAGCCAAAAAAGTGAGGCGGAGGTCGTCTGCCTGAAGATGCCTCCCTCCGCCTCAGATGCGTTTTAGCCGTTGCTCCACTTTGGCGATCTCTGGGTGAGGACGTGGATCAGGGGCATCCCGGCCGGCGTGGCCTTGACGGCTCCCTCGCGGACGATCGCGGTTGCGGTGATGTCTTTGCCGTAGACCTGCTTGTTAGCGTCGTCATCGGTGTCGAGACTCGCACTCCCCAGGGAAGCTCCAGCGAAGAGACCGCCCTTGGCTCGGGAGTAGGTTAGGACGTCGACATTGGTATCGTTGGCGCCAACGGCTTTCGCTCCGGTCGGTCCGGCAACGGCACTTGCATCAGCACCAAGCTTCAGCTTACCGGAGAGGATCTTCTCTGCGCCGGTTTTGGTTTCAACGAGCAGGACGTAGTCTACCGACGTGCTGCCGAGCTGGACTCCGAGGGTGCCGACATCCATCTTGTACATCGCTGGTGCGGACCACGGGCCCTTCATGTCAACTCCGCCGCGACAGAGGATGACGCCGCGGCCGTAGGTTCCGCCGATGCCGACCGCTACCTTCTTGACGGCGGGAAAGACGAGGACGCAGACTGCGCGGTTGAGCAAGGACTGGGGTATTTCATCCGGCTTGGCGAGGATCTGTTTGAGAACTTCCGCCGAGTTGCCCAGACGATCGTCCATTTTGTTTTGTGCAAGGGTGGGAAGCGTGATGGCAACGCTGACTAGAGCGGCTAACGCAGTTTTCTTCATCATGAGAACCTCACTTTTATGGACTACCGGAAGTTGCTGAGAATCGTTTGCAAAGAACTCCCTTGGTCGTCTTAGTTAGGTAAAAAAATACGCGCGCCGGAGCAGGGGCGAAACTGGCAAAAATACCAGTCCGGGAGGCTGGAGAATTCCGAGGACTCCGGGAACACCCAAAAAGCCGGCCACTTCCGAGGGGAAGTGGCCGGCCGGGTGCTCGCGGGCGAAGCTATCGCTCTGAGGAGAGTCCAGTTGGCGGAACCTGGGGGGTCGTGGCGGGCGTTGCGCGCTTGCGTTTCTTCACTGGCGGACCCAGGTTTGGAGGACGCTGTTTGCTGCCGTTGCCGTTCTTCTTTTTGTCCTTGTCCTGCGGCTCGACGACGGCGCGCATCCAGTAGTTGCCTTCGGCGTCGACCTCGATGCCGTGGACCTCGCGCTCAAAGCCGGGGAAGCGCTTGCCGAACTCCTCGATGGCTAGGATGAGCTTGATAACGGGGCTTTCGGCGCTGCCAAGCCGCTCGCCGGGCATGCACATTGGAATGCCGGGAGGGTAGGGGACGAGCATCACGGCTCCGATTCGGCCGGGCATCTCGGTGAAGCGGATCTTTTCGGTCTCGTTCCGCAGAAGTTTCTGGTAAGTCTGTGCAGGTGTGAGGATAGGGTCGAAGTCCTCGTCGCAGGCATCGTTGACCAGGCCGGAGAGGTTCAACTGAATCATCGCGGCGTGCATCTCGTCGGCTAGTTCTTTGAGGGTTGTGTTGCGATAACGTGTGGGATACTTCAGGACGAGTTCGGGGAGCGCTTCTTCAAGTGAAGCTTCGGAGTCGTAGAGGCGCTTGAACTCGAAGAGATTCTCAAGCAAAGCGCCCCATTTGCCCTTCGAAGTGCCGACAGAGAAGAGAACCAGGACGGTATAGTCGCCGGTGCGGGCGATCTCGACCCGGCGTCCGTCGAGGAACTCCGTGATGATGGCTGCCGGAATGCCCCATTCCCCAACCTTGCCCTGGGCGTTCATGCCGGGAGTAAGGATGGTGACCTTTGTGGGGTCGAGCATGCAGTAATCGTCGGCGATGTCCTCGTCCTGGAAGCCGTGCCACTCCTCACCCGGCTTGAGGGTCCAGGCGCTGGAGCGGTTGGTAAGCAGGCCGTCGGCGGCTTCTTCGAGCAGGTAGGTCTGGCCGTCGAGGGGATCGAAGACATACTCGGGCTGATAGAGCCGGAAGAACCAGCCCTGCTCGGCGGCGCGCAGGCGGTGGCCGATCGACGACATCGCCTTGCGGAAGCTGATGGCGTCCTGCAGAGTCTCGGACATCAGCGTGGGGCCAGCGGGCTCATCCATCATGGCTGCGGCTACGTCGAGCGAGGCGATGAGCGGGTAGAAAGGCGATGTTGTTCCATGCATCATGAAGGACTCGTTGAACTGGTCGTAATCGAGCGGAGCGCGAGGGCTTAGCTTGACGTGGATCATTGAGGCCATCGAAAACGCCGCAAGCATCTTGTGCGTCGATTGCACAGCAAAGATGGTGGGACGATCCGGTGTGTCGTCAGGGACTCCCATTGCGAAGCGTCCCTGGTATATCTCATGGAACTTCGCATAGGCGTACCATGCCTCGTCGAAATGAATGCGCGGCACGGACTTTGCAAGCTCGGTCACGACGCGGTTAACGTCATAGCAGAGGCCGTCGTAGGTGGAGTTGGTGACGACCGCGTAGGTGGGGTTCTGGTTGGCGATGCCTGTGGTCAGCGGGCTTTTGTCGATGATGCCACGGATGAAGTCGGGCGCGAAGCGTTTGATGGGAACCAGGCCGATCATGCCGTATCCGTTGCGTGTTGGCTTCATGTAGACGGGGCGCGCGCCAGTAACGGTGAGGGAGTGGCAGATGGACTTGTGGCAGTTGGCATCCGCGAGAACGATGTCGTCCTGCGCGATGACTCCGTGGCCGACGATCTGATTGGAACTCGACGAGCCGCTCAGGACGTAGAAAGTCCAGTCGGCGCCGAAGATGCGGGCTGCATTGCGCTCGGATTCGCCGGGAGGCCCGAGGTGATCGAGCCAGGAGCCGAGCGGGGAGGTGGAGATGCCGAGGTCCGAACGCATTAGATTTTCGCCGAAGAACTTGTGGAACTCCATCCCGACGGGGTGTTTCAAAAATGCGACGCCGCCCATGTGGCCGGGCGCATCCCAGGAGTAAGCCCCCTGGTCGTTATACTTCTTTAATTCGCGGAAGTAGGGCGGAAGAAGCTGCTCGTGATAGCGCTCGACGGCGAAGTCGACGCGGTTGGCGATGAAGGCCGGAGTGTCGCCGAAGAGATGGATGTACTCGTGGACTTGTTTGACCACTTCGAGCGGGAGTTCGCTGACGAGAGTACGGTCGGCGATGAGGAAGATCGGGATCTTCTTGTTGCGGCGGCGCACAGCGCGGAGAATGGACAGCGCTGCGCCTTCGGCGAACTGATTCTCGCCCTCGAGGTCCCAATCCAGAAGGATTGCGCTATAGGACGGGTCGGAGGTAACGAGCGACAGGCCGTCCTCCGGCGTCGATGTGCGGACGACCTCATAGCCCTCAAGCTTAATGGCTTCAACTAAACGCTCCATGGCTCGATCGGAGACTGAATCCGTGCCACCCACTTCACTCGCAATCAATAAAACCCAACGCCCTTCGCTCATACACCTCTCACTTCTGGTTTCGGTCCTTATAGATGTTACAGGGAAGTTTTGTGGGAGGTTGTCAGAGTGTGAATCTTTGGCAAATCCGCAACTCGCTGCTCGAAAAAGACGAAGAAACGGACCGCGCGCGGTTATTGGGGCAGGTTATTGGTGCGGCTGCTCATGGGGCTCGATTTGGAGGAAGCGATGCTGAGAAATGCCTCGCGAACCGTGTCGTACGAGGGCTGACCGGTGAAGAATTTGTAGGTGGCATGGGTCTCGGCATGCTGGCCATCGCTTCCTGCGGTGCTGTCGGAGTAGCCATCGATCGAGAAGAGGCGGGTGCCGGCGGCCGCCTCTGTCGGATGCTGGCGGGCAAAGAGAGGCTGGTCGCTGTCGTTGCTCTCAAGAGTCAGGCGCTGGGCGAGGTGGGCGTCTTGATCATAGATCTGCGCATAGTTGTATATCTTGTAGTGGCCCCAGGGTTCAAGTGACGTGAAAATCAGGACGGTTTTGCCGTCGACGAAGACGTGCTCTAGAAGGTATTGCTGCAGGTGAGCCGGAGTGATACCGCGCTTATGCAGCTCGACCATGTGCGTCATGCCGGCGTCGCGGTTGGTTTTGTCGCCGGATTCGGCATAGGCGCGAGTAAGAAGACCGGCTGCCTGCCAGTCGTCGGGATTGGCTTGAGCGACCGGCTTCAGATTGTTGAGAGCGTATGCCGTGTCGCCAGTGTTGAGCGCGGCTTCGCTTGAAAACTTGAGGAGAATCGGGTCGTTTGGCAGATCTTTGAGAAGAACCTTGTAGTGGACGAGTGCGTCGGCGTAGTTCTGACCGTTGAAGTTCTGAACTGCCTCATCGTATTGCTGCTTCTGGTCGGGAGTCAGGCGGGCGATGAGTTCCGATGCGGATTCGGTATGAGTGGCGGCATCGCTGGACTGGGCAGAGCAGGGAAGCGATGCAACGAGAGCTACGAAGGCGAACAGACTGGCTGTGGCGCTGAATCTCATGGAGGGAATCTCTCCTTAAAGACCGGCGATTGGCTTTCTGCCATAGAAAGCAGTTGAGATATTGGACGCTAACTGGCGAAAAGAGTCTAAAAATGCCGCGTGAGGTCGGCGAAGGATGCCAGTTCGAGCAAATACTGGCCGTCCGGCGGCTGGTTGACGATCTCGTGCTCGAGGACCCAGGTGAAGTCGTGGGGAATAAAGATAGCGTGGAGACCGGCGGCGAGTGCGGGGTTCACGTCCGAACGGGGGCTGTTGCCGATCATCCAAGTGGTGCTCGCTTCGCAGCCGTGGCGATCGGCGAGGGCGAGGTAGGCCTCGTGATGTTTTTCCGGTAGCACCTCCACCTCGCTGAAGTACTGTTTGAGGCCAGAACGGTGAAGCTTGTCGGTCTGTTCGGTGGGGTCTCCCTTGGTGACCATAATGAGGCGGTGCCGATTCGCCAACTCGGCGAGGGTTGGCTCGACATTCGGGAGCAGTTCGATCTCCTGGTCAGCGATGGACTGGGCGAAGCTTTCAATGCGGCGATGCTTCTCGTCCGTCATGGGCGCGTCGGTGAGTTGCTCGAAGCAGGTAATCAGCGAGCGGCGGAAGCTGTGCAGGCCGTAGCCGTGAGACAGGATGGTGGCGTGCTCAACGCGGTTGAGATGGCCGCGAACCTCATCGGCAGTGTGGACGCGGTGGTCGAGATAAGAGATGAAGCTGGTAATCGCCCGCTCAAAGTAGATGTTGTTCTCCCATAGCGTGTCGTCGGCGTCGATGAGGAGGGTCTGATTGGAGGGGTGGCGGAAGGCAGCGGCGGGGAGTGGGCTCGGAGAGGTCACAGGCTGATTATAAGTCGGTTAAACGCGATGTGGTTACCGGCGGGGGAAGGGCATGCCACAGTTGGGGGATGTCTCACGCACATCGCGATGTGACAGATTGAAGGCAAGATGACTGGCGAAACTGCACGACTGGAAAGACCCGGCAGGAGAAAAGCAACTCATGACCGCAGACCCGTTGCCGATGTTGGCTATAAAGTTTGGAACCCGTTTGAAGCGGAGCTACGAACCGGCATGGGCGGACGGCGCGACGATATATCCAAAACCCTTACTCGCACCCGCGAACTCATTGAGCGATAACCGAAACAGATAAGAACGACAGAAGGCGAATCAGCGGCATGGTTCCTGAGGTTGGCCAGAGGTTCGGGCCGTACGAGATCCTGGGAAAACTGGGCAGCGGAGGCATGGGTCTGGTCTTTCGTGCTTGGGACGAACGCCTGCATCGCCAAGTCGCCATCAAGGTGCTGCACGACGACTACACGATGCCGGGCATGCGGGAACGTTTTTTGCAGGAGGCGCGAGCGGCCTCTGCTCTGAATCATCCCAATCTCTGCATGGTCTTCGACATTGGAGAGCAGGACCGCAATCCCTACCTGGTAATGGAACTGCTTGCCGGCGAGACCTTGAAGGCGCGGATCGCTCGATCAGCTTTGTCCGCTGAGGAGATCGTCCGCTACTCCCTGGAGATTACCAATGCGCTTGCGGTCGCACATGCCAGGGGGATCGTGCACCGGGACATCAAGCCGGCTAATATCTTCCTGGTCCCGATGCCAAACGGCAAGAGCCAGGCCAAGGTGCTGGACTTCGGGCTTGCAAAGATTGCGTTGGAGAAGCGCGGCGGATGGGAATGCAGAACGCTGGACATGTCCATCGCGGGGTCTACCGTGGGAACCCTTGCGTACATGTCTCCCGAGCAAGCCAGGGGCGAATCGCTCGATCTGCGGACGGACCTCTTCTCGCTGGGCGTTGTGATGTACGAGATGGCGACGCGGCAGGCACCCTTCAAGGGAACGACCAGCGGCATGATGATGGCAGAACTGTTGCGAAGCACTCCGGAGCCGGTCACTATCTGGAACGACTCGATTCCGCGCGATCTCGAGAAAGTGATTCTGAAGCTGTTGGCAAAGGATCGCAAGGGCCGCTTCCAGACCGCGAAAGAGTTACACAACGCACTCGAAAAAATCGATGACAAGTTAGGACGGCGTGGCTGGTTGAATCGAGTCACGACCCCCAAAGCGGCGATTGTGCGGGCGACCGACCCGGTGGCCCGCTACAAAACATCGAAGCGAATACCCGATTCCAGAAGCCGACTGGTCCTGCTTCCGGAAATTCCGTCATATACGAACACTATGGCGAATCGTCTCGCACCCGCGGGAAGCAGACATCAGAGCGCCCCGCAGCGGCTCTTGCGGGGGACACGACCAGACAGTGCGGTGGCCCTTGCAAGCGGGCCACGCTCCGGTGAGTTGCGCTCGGTCGCCTGCGCCGGATACGGCACAACGGCAGGCGCAGCCGGCGTCGCCATTACAGTGACCCCAAAGGTCGACCCTTACTACACGAAAGAGACGTGGGAGGCTGCTCGAACTCAGGCAAAGGCACGCGGTAGCGCGGTCGAGTCTCTTTCAAATGCCGATCTCGAAAGCGCAAGGCACGAGGAGTCTATTCAGGAATTGATCGCGGCATCGTCAACAGTCGCGGCACGCGTCCGGATTCGCATGGTGATCGCTGCCGCGATCATCGTCGCTGGAGTCGTGTTGGCGGCGCTGATTCACAACGGCCTCTTTCGCCCGCTTGTGCTGGGGGCAAACGATCATCTGCTCCTGACGGTCATTCAGAACAAAACCGGAGACAAGACACTAGACGGCACCCTGATGCAGGGGCTCGAACTGGCGTTGCGACAGTCACGCTCTTTGAATCTTCTAGGAGACGAGGCCTACCTCGCCGGGCAGAGACAGATTGCAACCGAAAGCGGGGATACTGCGCCGGCATCGGAACAAGAGGTGGCGCAGAGGATTGGTGCCCGGGCCTATCTCTACGGTGAGGTCAAGGGAGCCGAAACTTCCTTGACGATCAGCGTCGAAGTTCTAAAGTCCGACTCGAACGACAGGTTGGCAACATTTGAGGAGAAGGTTCACGGAAGGGAAGAGATTCCCGCGGCGATGGGACGCATCGCGCAAGACATTCGCGCCGAGTTCAGTGAGGACAACAAAGACGATCTGCAGAGCAGTATTCCGCTCGAGACAGACGCCACGACGAATGTAAAAGCACTGCATGCGTATGCCGAAGGTGAGGCTGCCGCTCACAGTGGGCGCACGAATGAGGCGATGGCGGCGTATCAGCGTGCCGTTAGCCTCGACCCCAGGTTTGTACAGGCCCAGATGGAGCTGGCGTGGTTATATCGAGCCGAAAAGGCAGAGGTCTCAGCGGCAAATGCAGCCACGCAGGCCCGCGACGCGTCGGGCGGCGCAAGCGACAAGGTGAAACTGCTCGCACAGTTCTGCTACGAGATGAACGTCAGCGCTGACTACGCTCGCGCAGCAGAGACAATTCGTGAGTATTTCGCACGCTACCCGCGCGACGCCGATGGAATGAAGGGGTTGGCGCGTACATTTAACGCCCAGGGGCTGCATGCGGAGGCGCTGGCATCGGCCCAGCAGGGTTACGGCCAACATCCATTGGATGCCGGTACGTATGCAGAAGCGCAGATCGCCATGATCGGCATGAACCGATATGAGAACGCCTTGCAATTGAAGGCTCAGGCAGAACATAACGGCCTGATGTTGGAAGGGAATACGCTGGCTGTGGGCTATCTGGCCGGCAGGGAAGACATCGTCATAGCCCAGAGCTCCGCCATTGAGAGTGCTGATCCCGGCTTCGCGCAGACAAGCTTCGCCGCGCTCTACGACTACGGGAACTATCTGGATAACACCGGCAGGGCAACCGCTGGGGCAGCACTTTGGAAAGCTGCTGGAGCGCGCGCAGCGGCCATTCCGGGCCTCGCCTCAACTGCAGCCGCGATGTTGGCTCAAGGAGCCTTAAATCGCGCGCTGACCGAAAACTGCACTGTCGCGCTTGAGATGGTCGATGAAGGCAAGGATCTATCGGCGGGCCCTCTTGCGAGCTTCCACGCGGGAATGGCAGCTGCTCTTTGCGGCGATCAGCTTTATGCGGAAAAAATAGCCACCGAGTTGCAGCAAGAGTACCCGCAAAGCAATGTGGTGACACAGTCTTATGTGCCGCTCCTGCAGGCAGCTGCAGAGATTGGCGTGAACGACCCGGCCAAAACGCTTCAGGTGATATCGACTCTGAGCCCGGCCGACCCGATGCCACTGACGCCCTATCTTCGCGGAGTGGCCGAGGCGGCGCTGGGAGACCTGTCGGCCGCAGCTCTTGATTTCCAGACTGTGCAGACCCACCGTGGCGCCGCGCTGCTTTGGGGCGGTGCTGTCTATCCGATGGCGGAGATCCAATCCGCACGCGCCTACGCAGAAGAACGCGAGAAGGCTAATAGCATCGAGTCCTATCAAAAATTCCTGGCATTGTGGAGCGGAGCCGGCTACGAACAGCCGTTGCTGGCGGAAGCCTTGGCAAAGACCAGTCAGCGATAGGTGTGGCTATCTCCACCCCACGCTAATCGCTTAAGTGGATCCCAGCACCACTTCAGAAGATCGAATAGCTTGGTCAATCTGGCGAAACCAAGTGTTCGCGAATAGCTAGCCGGAGAAGTTCAAGATTATTATGCAGTTCAAAATCACGCATGATTTTGTACTTATGAAAGGCTATCGTTCGCGTTGTCAGGTTCAGGATCTCACCCGTTTGCTTCATCGTTCGTCCCTCCGCCAGAAGTTTCAGGACCTCACGTTGCCGTTGAGTCAGTTCCTTTGACACATCGTGAGCCGGCGCAAAGGGATAGCTTGTAGCTGGATTCGTCTCAGCCGTTTTATCGGATTGCTCGTCCAGAAACTCCTGCAAAACATCAACCAGGTTTGCTCCGGTGCTTCTTTTTATGGTCAGACCCGAAGCGCGAGTCTTCGGAGAACCCGGCCCGGCGCTGGCGTCGTTCCCGACGGAGACAAGCAGAACCTTTGTTTTCGGAATAAGTTGTTCGAGCTTGCGCCTTAGATCGGGTTCGCTCCACAACGGTAACTCGAGGTCTCCCACAATCATATCGGGCTCTGATTTCAGACCTTTAGCCAGAAGCGTCCGGTAGTCAGACGCAATCCCCACCACATCAAACTCCTGCTCCAGAAGCTTCCGGTGCGCAGCTAGGGAAGACGCGCGATTGAGAGCTAGTAGTATGCGTGCCCTCTTCATCCTATTCCGCTCCTGGCAATCCTGACCCGAAGCCTAGCGCACTACAAAGAGGGATCAAACTGTCAAAACTATCAGGGTGATTCAGGCGGCGAATTGCTGTTCTGCATCTTCTGACAGTTGCGGCGCGCAGGACGGCCCCGTAGTGTCAGGACAAGACGTGCCCTGGTTCGTTCGTGTCAACCCGAGGGTATCGCCATGTCCCAGGAACATAAGGCAACGGCTGTTGTGATCGATGACCACCCCGGCGCACTCAGGGCTGCTTCTACGATCATGCAGGCGGAATTCGAAATACTTGCGGCTTCCAGCAATAGCGAGGCAGCCTGTGACATCCTCATGATGTTTCACCCGGATATTGCTGTGCTCGATATCACGATGCCAGTCAAAGATGGTTTCGAGATTGCCCGCCAGATAAAGGAGCGACATCTCCCGACCCAGATTATCTTTCTGACCTTAGAGGAAGATGACGACTACGCTTCCGCCGCCCGCGACATGGGAGCCAGCTATGTCTTGAAACGACGCATGAGTATAGACCTTGTCATCGCCGCTAAAGAGGCGATGGAGGGGAAGCTCTTCTCATCTCCTGTCTCGTCGCCGCACCTGAAGAAGATGATTTACTGAAAATGAGTAAGGGGCATTTCGTTTCATCGAATTCAGACGTCCGTTGCTCGTCGAGCAAGATTTTGCGGAAAAATCTCTGCCCTCGCAGTAATCACGGTACCTCGACCTGGCTTTGAGGCTATGGATAGATCTCCTCGAATGATACGCAGCCGCTCCCGCATCGTAGAAAGCCCCAGGCCTGTGACGGGACCTCCCGGCTTAAAACCGCCGCCAAAATCCCTCACCTGCATCCGGAGCTTGCCTTGCGCTTCCAGGAGAATGAGCTGTGCACGATCCGTACCGCTATGTTTGATGATATTGTTCAACGCTTCTTGAGCTACCCGGTAAAAACATAGAGCAATATCTTGAGGCACCCTTACCGAACCCTGGTCTATCTGTAGATCGATCGGCAAGTCATGGCGTTCCGAGATCTGTTGACAAAGCTCCTTCAGCGCGACTCGTAACCCTAGATGCTCTAACTTAGAAGAATGCAGCTGATGAGACAGATTGTGCACGTCAGTGATGAGTGCATCCACATCTCTGATCGAATCATTTAGTCCGGCGGGAACGCAGCCATCCTCTGAAGGCTGGCTTGCGCACAAACCCAGTTGAATGGCAATCAACGACAAACGCTGGCCAATGTCATCGTGCAATTCGCGTGCGATACGACTTCGCTCCTCTTCGGTTCCGCTGATGACACGCCTCGTAAGCTGCCTGACGGCCTGTTCCGATCGACGGCGCCGTTTTATTTGAACCACAAGCAAAATCAGAAGCCCAGTCTGAATAATAAGGAGCGCCAGCATGACTAGCAGGAACGTTCCATTGCGAAACCACGGAGAGGTATCGCTAAAGAGAATTGTGAACGATGCCGTCACATCGGCGGGCCGAAGGTTCATGCGCACCAGACTACACGCGCTTCGAGCATAGTTGAAGACATGCAGGCACCCGGCTGTTCAATCGGTAGACATTTGAGGAGCGGGACTGGCAGTTTTGTCAGTTTACAACCATGCCAGTCAAGACAATCATTCGCAGGTAACTAGCTCAGACTAGAGAAGGTTTACCTTGAAAGAATGTCGATGTGAATTCAATCCTCCGACAAAACAAGACAACATCCAGAAGAGGTTGAGTAGCGCTTTGGACAAGATGTTTGCGAATTTTCCTCCCCGCGAAAAGGGGTTTAGTCCGATCGCAAAAGCGGACGCAGGTTCACGACAATTCCAGATTTAGCCAAGCTCATCCCTAAGTCGATTTTTCTTCTGGGTAGGGAGCGAAGCCATTGG
>Ga0206890_1180_pt2 | contig 13736 bp, 6 predicted proteins | sample Alteio_BWOrgHeat_58_FD_152960 | JGI IMG/M metagenome (GOLD analysis project Ga0206890, IMG submission 152960) | Enriched cells from forest soil in Barre Woods Harvard Forest LTER site, Petersham, Massachusetts, United States - Alteio_BWOrgHeat_Nextera6 ... | reverse complement strand
GCGAAATAAGGAGAGCCATTTTGCCTTGGGTGAGTTCGGCGAAGCGCTCGAAGACTTCTAGTTCGCTGCGGGCGTCGAGTGCGGCGGTCGGCTCGTCGAGGATGAGGAGTTGCGCGTCGCGGAGGTAGGCGCGGGCGAGGGCCATCTTTTGCCACTCGCCGCCGGAGAGTTCGACTCCGCCTTCGAATCGGCGGCCGAGGACCTGGTCGTAGCCGTGGGCCAGTTTGTCGACTACGGTGTCGGCGAGGCTTTTGTGGGCGGCGTCTTCGATGTCGGCTTGCTGATGAGGGTGATCGATGCGGCCTACGGCGATGTTTTCGCGGGCGGTCATCTCGAAGCGCATGAAGTCCTGAAAGATGACGCCGATCTGGCGGTGCAGTTCTTCGATGGAGTACTCGCGGAGGTCGATGCCGTCGAGGAGTATCTGGCCTTCGGTGGGATCGTAGAGGCGAGTGATGAGCTTGACGACGGTGGTTTTGCCCTGGCCGTTTTCGCCGATGAGGGCGATGCGTTCGCCGGGAGAGAGGGTGAAGTTGAAGTTGTGGAGGACGGTGCGCTCGGTACCGGGGTAGGTAAAGGAGACGTTGCGGAATTCGAAGCCTTGCTGGATGGGACTGGGTGCGGGGAGTGCGTTCGGTTTGGACTGGACGGTGGGCTGCATGTCGAAGAAGGCGAGCAGGTCGGTGAGGAAGAGAGCCTGATCGGCGATGCCGGATGCGGTGGAAAAAACTTGTTGCAGGTTGGAGCTGGCCTGCTGGATAGCTGCGGTGAGGAAGGTGAACTGGCCAATGTCGTAGGCGCCGTGGAGGGTGCGCCAGATGACGTAGACGTAGGCTCCGTAGTAGCCTAGCGTGCCGATGATGCCGAGGAGGCCTCCAACGATGAGCTTGGAGCGAGAGAGTGTGACGTCTTCGATATAGATCTGCTGGGCGAGGGCCTGGAAGCGCTCAGTGAAGAATTTGTTGAGGCCGAAGAGTTTGACTTCTTTCGCGCCTTCGCGACTTCCGGCTACCTGACGGAGATAGTCCATCTGGCGCTTGGCTGGAGTCTGGCGGAAGTTTTTCGCGTAGCCGAGGAAGGCGTAGTGAGTCTCTCCGATGAAGGATGGGAGGACGCCGAGGGCGAGAAGGAGGATGAGCCATGGGGATGCCCATGCGAGGGCTACGGAGAAGACCAGGGTGGTGATGACCTGCTGGAAGAGGCGGCCCATCTGCTGGATCATGGCGAGGCGGTCGGTGGCCTGAACGCGGGCTCGCTCGAGGCGATCGTAGAAGAGGGGATCTTCGTAGGTGGTGAGGTCGAGGCGGGCAGCCTGCTCCATGACGCGGACGCTGACGTGCTGGGTATAGCGGTTAGCGAGGAGCGAGTCGGAGTAGTCGATGGCACGGGTGATGATGCCGAGCAGGAGGTTGAAGGCGACTTCGGTGACGACGAGGGTCCAGAAGTTTCGGGCTAGGGGCTGGCCGCGGAGGACGCCGGCGATGTCGCCGATGATCCAGGCGGCTACTTTGGCGATGCCGAAGGGGAGGACGGCGACGATGACGCGGAGGATCAGCCCCCAGGAGACGACGGAGGGGCCGGACTCCCAGAGGATATGGAGTACGGGTGGGACGTTCTGAAGCGCGCGCAGCCGCTCGCGCCATGGACTTTCGGCTTTCACCTGGGCTTTCACCTGGTTTGCGGGTCGCTCCTAACGTTGAGATGGCAGAGTGTCGCAGGGATGCAGGGAGAGTTTCTCTGTTAATGGATGCAGGAATGGAATGAGGCGTTGGGTGTTGGGGCAAGGTCGATTAGTCTATCGGGAAGCAGAAAAGTGTCTGAGTTGATGCTGGCTGTGGCGGCTGTGTGCGAGCGCGTGCGAGTAAAGGAAGTGCGATGAGAGTGCTGATTGCGGGTTTGATGGGTTGTTTGGCGGCTCCAGCGATGTTGGGCCAGGGTGTGGATGCGAAGAAGGTTAATGAGTATTTGAAGACGCTTCCGGCGGTAACGGCTCCGGTTTATGACGAGGCGAAGCGGGAGACGCTGGCGGCTTCGGCGATCAGTTGCACGGATCATCCCGATGAGGCTCCGGCGAACCGGAATAATTATTTGTGGCAGTATTCGAAGCCGGCGCAACTGCTGGAGAACTATGACAAGAACAGGGCGTTTTATGGCTGTGCGGACTGGCATAGCGCGGTTGGGTCAGTGTGGGCGCTCATGTCGCTGCGGAAGCAGGACCCGAAGATCAGCCTGGGTTCGGCAATTAAAGATATTGCGACGAATCATTTTAAGAAGACGAATGTGGATGGCGAGCTGGCGTTCTTCAATGAGCAGAAGGGCCCAGATGCGAACTTCGAGAAGCCCTATGGCTATGCTTGGGTGTTGAAGCTGTATGGCGAGGTGAAGGGGTCGAATTCGGAAGAGGACAAGAAGGTCTCCGATGCGGTGATGCCGCTGGCGAAGTGGATGTCGGAGCGGTATGTTTTTTATCTGTATGATCTGAAGTTTCCTTATCGGACGGGCGTGGAGTCGAATACGGCGTGGTCGATGAGCCTAGCGCTGGATGGGGCGAATTTGTCGGAAGACACGACGCTAAAGACGGCGATTCACGGGAATGCAATGCGGCTGTTTGAGAAAGACAAGAATTGCAATACAAACTTTGAGCCGCAGAATACAGATTTGGTTTCGTCCTGCCTGACGGAAGCGGCGCTGATGGGACGGGTGATGGATCAGCAAAGTTATTTGAAGTGGCTGGATGGATTTTTGCCGCCGGTTTATTCGGATGCGTTTCAGGTGTATGCGAAGGAAATCGATACGAGTCATGTGAATACGTCAGGGGCGGATGCGCAGGTGCAGTTGGCGGCGGAGTCGCATTTGATTGGGCTGAACTTTCAGCGGGCGACGGCTTTATTGACGATCGCGCAGGCGCTGCCGAAGGATGATCCGCGGATTGAGGTGTTTCGGCGATTGGCGATGATGAGTGCGACGCGCGGGTACGAGAAGATTGGTAATGCGGGGTATGAGGGACAGCACTGGCTTTCGACGTTTGCCGTGTTGTATGAGAACGCGAGGTTGGGGCCCGCTCCGCTGGCACCGCCAGAGAAGCCGAAGAAGACGGATGGTAGTGCGGGGAATTTGTGATGAAGGACGGCTCGATGCGGATTTTCATGAGGGTGTTGACGGTTTGGGTTGCGGGCGCGGGAAGTCTGCTGGCGCAGAGTGATGTCGCGAAGATTCATGAGTATTTGAAGAGTCTGCCGAATCCGGGGCCTCCTGCGTATGGCGAGGTGCAGCGGCTGGCGCTGGCGGCGAATCCGCTGGGGTGCGAGGATCATCCCCATGCAGTCGGCATTATTCGGCCGGGATACCTATGGCAGCGCGATGGGAAGCCGCAGATTCTGGAGGACTATGACAAGCACCGGGCTTTCTATGGGTGCTTCGACTGGCACTCGGCGGTGAATTCGATGTGGATGATGATTTCGTTGATTAAGGCGGATCCGACGATTGCGGTGGCTCCGGCGATTCGGAATGAGTTGGTGAGTCATTTGCAGAAACAGAATATTGATGGAGAGCTGGATTATTTTACGAAGCTGAAGGGAGTGGGGGCGGACTTTGAGAAGCCTTATGGTTATGCGTGGTTGCTGAAGTTGTATGGCGAGATGAAGACGTGGAACGATCCGGATGGGCAACGCGCGGCGACGGTACTGGAGCCGCTGGCGAAGTGGGTGTCGGAGCAATACGTGTTGTACCTGCATAGCCTGAACTATCCGGTGAGGGTGGGGGTGCATCCGAATACAGCGCTGGATATGGGGTTTGTGCTGGATTACACGAAGCAGACCGGGGACAAGACGCTGGAGACAGCGGTGCATGAGACGGCGATGCGGCTGTACGGAAACGATAAGAGCTGCGCGACGGCGTTAGAGCCGGTGTTTGGGGATTTTGCTTCGCCATGCCTGGCGGAAGCGGCGCTGATGGGGAGGGTGATGACTCCGGAGAGCTACGCGAAGTGGCTGGATGGTTTTCTGCCGCCGGTGTATTCGGAGGAGTTTCAGCAGTATGGGAAGGATATCGACGCGGTGCATGGGAATAACCGCGACACGACAGGTACGGATGAGGAAGGACTGCCGAATGCGCATCTGATTGGGTTGAACTTTCAGCGTGCGGCGGATTTTTTGACGATTGCGCAGAGTCTGCCGAAGGGCGATCCGCGGATTGCGGTGTACGAGCGGCTGGCGACGATTAATGGGAAGCAGGGATACGACAAGATTGGTGCGGCTGGATATCTTGGGACGCATTGGCTGGCGACGTATGCGCTGCTCTATGAGAATCTCGCGCAGGCGGGTGCGACGGGGAACAACGCGCAGGCTTCTTTGACGAAGCACTGAAGCGAAGAGATGATGAGGGCTTTTGATGCGCGTTGCGATTGATACAGGCGGCACCTTTACGGACTGCGTTTATCTGCAGGACGGGAAGTTTGTTGTGCTGAAGGTTTTTTCTACCCCGCAGGATCCGGGCATGGCTGTGCTGAATGGGCTGCGGCAGATTGCGGTGGAGCCGCAGGTGGTGGTTCGGCATGGAACGACGGTGGGGACGAACGCGATGCTCGAGCGCAAGGGTGGACGAGTTGCGTTTGTGACGACGAAGGGGTTTGAGGACACGATTGCAATTGGGCGGCAGGCGCGGCCTAAGTTGTATGACTGGTTTCAGCCTGCTCCGGAGTGCCTGGTGAAGGCGGGTTTGCGATTTGGCGTGTCGGAGCGGACTAGTGCGGAGGGTGAGATCGTTCGCGGTGTCGATGCTGCGGAACTGGAAGAGTTGGTGCGTGTCGTGGGTGCCGCGGGTGTGGATGCAGTGGCGATTTCTCTGCTGTTTTCTTTTGCGAATCCGAAGAATGAGAGCGATGTTGCGCGGGCGCTGGAGAAGCTGGGATTACCGCTGTCGGTTTCGCATAAGATTCTGCCGGAATTTCGTGAGTATGAGCGGGGATCGACGGTGGTGGCGAATGCTTATCTCGCGCCGAAGATGGGGGCTTATCTGACAAAGCTGGCGGCGGGCGTGGAGGGAACCTACGAAGATGCTCGGCTGGAGGTGATGCAGTCTTCGGGTGGAATCATTCCGGCGAGGCTGGCTGCGGCTGAGCCGGTGAGGACGGTGTTGTCGGGGCCTGCGGGTGGAGTGATTGGCGCTTATAAGCTGGCGACGCTGGCTGGGTTCGATCGCATTATTGGATTTGATATGGGTGGGACCTCGACGGATGTTTGTCTGGTGGATGCGAGCGCCGGCGGGTTGCGCATCAGCAATGAGTCGATGGTGTCGGGTATTCCGATTGGCGTGCCGATGCTGGATATTCATACGGCGGGCGCTGGCGGTGGATCGATTGCGCGGTTTGATGCGGGCGGGATGCTGCGGGTGGGGCCGGAGAGCGCGGGATCGATGCCAGGCCCGATCTGTTTTGGGCGCGGGGAACAGCCGACGGTGACAGATGCGAATCTGGCGCTGGGACGGTTGGATACGGAGCGGTTTCTTGGAGGCTCCGTGAAGCTGGACCGCGCGCGGATGATGCAGTGGATGGAGAAGGCGAAGGGCGAGATTGCGACGGTGGAGGAGTTTGCTGCGGGGATTGTGCGGGTGATCGAGACTTCGATGGCGAAGGCGATTCGCGTGATCTCTGTTGAGAGGGGATTTGATCCGCGGGATTTTACGCTGGTGGCTTTTGGCGGTGGCGGCCCGGTGCATGCTTGTTCGCTGGCGCGTGTGCTGAGTGTGCCGCGAGTGCTGGTGCCTGCGCTGCCTGGAGCGTTGTCGGCAGTGGGGATTTTGTTGGCGGACACGATGCGCGAGTATTCGCGCACGGTGATGTTGCCCGTGGATGCTTCGTTTGAGAAGGTTTTTTGCGAGATGGAGGATCTGGGTACGGAGGAGTTTCGCGCGGAGGGTTTGACGGGGCAGGCTTTTCGGTCGGTCGATCTGCGGTATCGGGGGCAGGGGTATGAGTTGAATGTGCCATTCGGGCCGGAGATGGTGGCGCAGTTTCACGAGCTGCACCAGCGGCGCTATGGGTTTGCGAGTGAGACGCGGGCGCTTGAGGTGGTGAATGTGCGGGTGCGGATGGTGAGCGCGGCGGAGGCGTTTGAGCCGGTGCCTGAGCCGCTTGTAGAGGGCGATGGGTCTCAGGCGTTGGTGGGGACGCGGCCAGTTTATTTTGATGGGCGGTTTCATGAGACGCGGTTGTACGACCGCGATTTGTTGCGGCCAGGCGATACGTTTGCGGGGCCGGCGATTGTTTAGGAGTACAGCTCGGCTACGGTGCTGCCGATGGGCGATGTGCTGCGGGTGGATGGGCTGGGGAATCTCGTGATTGAGGTGCATGCGTGAGCAAAGAGACGCGGAGTCCGATTGAGCTGGCGATCTTTCAGAGTACGGTGCACTCGATTGCGGAGGAGATGGGTGCGGCGCTGCGGAGGACATCGATTTCTCCGAATATCAAGGAGCGAAGGGATTATTCGTGCGCGCTGTTTGATGGCCGGGAGCGCGTGATTGCGATGGGCGATCATATGCCGGTGCATCTGGGCGCGATGCCTATGTCGGTGAAGGCGGTGGTGGATGCGATGGAGTTGGAAGAGGGCGACATGGCGATCCTGAATGATCCTTATGCGGGTGGAACGCATCTGCCGGACATTACGCTGGTGCTGCCGATCTTTCTGGGCGACTCGAAGAGGCCTGCGTTCTATGCTGCTTCGCGTGCGCACCATGCGGATGTGGGTGGGATGTATGCGGGGTCGATGGGGCCGGCGCAGGAGATTTATCAGGAGGGGATTCGGATTCCTCCGGTTCGGTTGATGACGAAGGGCGCGATGAATCGGGATATTCTTTCGCTGCTTTTGGCGAATGTGCGGACTCCCGGAGAGCGTGAAGGAGATCTCGTGGCGCAGATTGGCGCGTGCCGGGTGGGGGAGCGGCGGATCAAGGAAGTGGTCGCGAAGTACGGGCTCGCGAAAGTGAATGAGCTGATCGAGGAGTTGTTGGCTTATTCGGAGCGGCTGATGCGGGCGGAGCTTCGCAAGATGCCGGCGGGAGTTTTTGCAGCTGAGGATTTTCTTGATAGCGATGGAGTGACGGAGGAACCGATACGGATTGCGGTGTCGATTCGGTTTGATCCGGCGGAGGGTGCAGCGGAGATTGATTTTTCGGGGTCGTCGCCGCAGGTGAAGGGAAGCGTGAATGCCGTTTATCCGATTACGTATTCGGCTTGCTTTTATATGATGAGGTGTTTGTTGAGCGATGATGCTCCTGCTACAGCTGGGCTGATGAATTCGGTGAAGGTAGCGGCGCCGCTGGGAACGATTGTGAATGCGACGCTGCCTGCTGCGGTGGCCGGTGGGAACGTTGAGGCGAGTCAGCGGATTACCGATGCGCTGTTGCGGGCTTTGGCGAAGGCGGCTCCGGATCGGGTTCCGGCGGCGAGCTATGGGACGATGAGTAATTTGACTGTAGGTGGAGTGGATCCTCGGACGAACGCCGCGTTTACGTACTACGAGACGACCGCGGGAGGGATGGGAGCGCGGAGGGGGATGGATGGGATCGATGGGATTCACTGCCACATGACGAACTCGCTGAATACTCCGATTGAGGCGCTGGAGTACGCGTATCCGTTTCGGATGCGGCACTACGGTTATCGCAGGGGATCGGGTGGGGCTGGCGAGTTTCGCGGCGGAGATGGTCTGGTGCGTGAGATTGAGTTGTTGGCGCCTTCGCAGGTGACTTTGCTTTGCGACCGAAGAAAGTTTGCTCCGTACGGGCTCGCAGGCGGTGAAGATGGAGCGACGGGGAAGGCGCAGTGGATCTCGGCTGATGGAAAGGTGACGGAACTGCCGGGCAAATGCACGCTGCAGGTTGGCAAGAACGATGTGATTCGGGTGGAGACGCCCGGCGGTGGTGGGTGGGGATCGGCAAAGCGTTAAGTAGAGTTTGGCGCGGTTTCGAGGGGCTCATTGCGGTTCGAAGAAAGGCTGAGCGGAATGAGTGAATCGCAGGTGCAGGACGGAGTGGCAATGGCGGGCAAGCCGTGGTTCACGCAACTGAGTGTGCGAGAGCGATCGACCCTGGGGGCGACGTTCTCCGGCTGGATGCTGGATGGAATGGACGCCATGGCTTTCAGCTTTGTGCTGCCAACGTTGATTGTGTTGTGGCACATCAGCAAAGGTCAGGCGGGATTGCTGGGGACTTCGGCGGCGGTGGTGTCGTCGCTGGGCGGATGGCTTGCGGGATTTGCGGCGGACCGGTTTGGTCGCGTGAAGGTGCTGCAGATTACGATCCTTTGGTTTGCGGTGTTCACGTTTCTGTGCGGGTTTGCGACGAATTTTTGGCAGCTGCTGGTGTTGCGTGGCTTGCAGGGACTGGGGTTTGGCGGTGAGTGGGCGGTTGGGGCGGTGCTGATCGGCGAGACGATACGGACGGAGTATCGCGGACGGGCCGTGGGAACCGTACAGGCGGGATGGGCGATTGGGTGGGGAATGTCGGCCTTGTTCTACACGCTTTTTTTTGCGGTGCTGCCGCTGGAGTTGGCGTGGCGGGCCATGTTCTGGGTGGGACTGTTGCCGGCGCTGCTGGCGGTATGGATTCGACGCCATGTTTCGGAGTCGGAGGTCTTCGAAAGGGCTCGGGCGAGTGTGAATGCGGATGGTTCGACGAAGTTCTTTCAGATTTTTTCGCCTGCTTTGCTGAAAACGACGGGCCTTGCGTCGCTTGTTGCGCTGGGCGCGCAGGGTGGATATTACGCGATAAATACCTGGCTGCCACTGTATTTGAATGCGCGGGGGCTCTCGGCGATGCACACGGGAGGATATCTGCTGGTGGTGATTGCGGGTTCGTTCGCGGGATATCTGACGGGGGCGCAGCTATCGGACAGGATAGGCCGCAAGTGGACGTTGATTCTGTTTGCGATGTTTTCCCTGGTGACGGTTCTGCTCTATACGGTGTTGCCGATCAGCGATACGGCGACGTTGATTCTCGGGTTCCCGCTTGGATTCTTTCCGTCTGGTTCGTTCAGTCCGATGGGGGCGTTTTTCGCCGAGCTTTTTCCGACAGCACTGCGCGCATCGGGGCAGGGGTTTGTCTACAACGTTGGGCGTGGGGTTGGCGCGTTTTTCCCGGCGATGGTTGGCTACGCAGGGGCGCATATGCAGCTTGGCGGGGCAATTGCTGTTTTCGCCGTAACCGCCTATCTGTTGATGGCTCTGAGTGTGTTGGTACTTCCCGAGACTTGTGGGAAAGAGCTGCCCGACTGAATTTATCCGCATGTCTCCGCTGGCCAAATGCGACGCCGTACGCACACGGGCGGATTCATTGCTTAGAGAGCTCGGCTCAAATGAAAAGCATTCCGGACAGTTGATTGCTCCAGCGCAATTTATATTGACAAGACCGCTCCGGAGTAATTTACTGACTCTTAACCTTTAAAAAATCGTCGGGCGAAGATGAGCCTCAGTAATTGGGTCAGTCGAATGATTACGTTCGAGTTGACCGCAGGCGTTCGATCACTTAGCCGACCCGAGTTCGGCAAATCATTTCAATGCAGTTTTTCAGGAGATCAGACCAATGGCGAAACAACGGTTTTTCATATGTACGCTGGTATGGACAGCTATCCTGGCAGTGTGCTGTGGTATTGCATGGGCTCAGGACACATCGACGGGCAGCATTAGCGGAACTGTTACGGATGCGAGTGGCGCTACGGTGAAGGGGGCGCTGGTGACGATCAGGAATATAGATCGTGGCCAGACGATACGTACCCTAACGACGAGTTCGACTGGCTATTTCACGGCTACGTACCTTCCCCTGGGCACCTACACCGTGAAGATAACGGCGAGCGGGTTCAAGGGCGAAGAGGTGACGGGGATCGTTCTGCACGTGAACGATGCGCTGACAGTGAATCGTGAACTGGCTGTCGGTAACGCTGAAGACACTGTCTCGGTTACAGCGAACGATGTGCAATTGAACTTGCAGGATGCGACTTCGCAAGGCCTGATTAATAGTACGCAGCTTAACCAGCTGGTGCTGATCACCCGCAACTACGAGACCTTGATGAACCTTCAGCCGGGCGTCGCCTTTGGCGGAGCCACTGACGACCTAACCCGCGGTCCTGCCGGGCTCAGCGGCTCTTCCAGTACCGTGGCTTTCTCAGTGAATGGAGGTCGCACGACCTCCAATGGCTGGACACTCGACGGCGCGGACAACCTCGACCGCGGCGCGAACCTGACGCTTTACACCTATCCAAGCCCCGATGCCATCGCCGAGTTCAAGACCCTCCGCGGACAGTACAGCGCGCAGTTCGGCCGGAATGCCTCCGGCCAGGTCGACGTCGTTACCAAGTCCGGGTCCAACGCCATCCACGGCAGTGCTTACGAGTTCCTGCGTAACGACTACTTCGACGCCAACGGCTACGCCAACGACTATCTCGGCACTCGCATCGCGCCCTACCGCTATAACGTCTTTGGCTTCTCAATTGGCGGCCCTGTCTACATTCCAAAGGTCTACAACGGCAAGGGCAAGACGTTCTTCTTCGTTTCGGAGGAGTGGCAGCGCATCGTCCAATCCCTGGCCAACACGCAGGCCATAGTGCCAATGGCGTCAGAGCGTAACGGCGACTTCTCGCAGTCCGGCCAGAAGATCAACGGTGTCTGGACCACTGGCCCGGTCACCGTCTGTACCGCCTACACGACCAATCCCACGACCCAGGTGAATACCTGTACTGCGACTGGCACACATGTAACCAACCTCTCACCCACGGCTCAGCAGTACATGAAGTCCATCTATAACAACATTGCCGTTCCGGATGTAAGTTACGACATTGCACACAACCTGGATCCACACACGATTTTGTCCAGCTTCAAGAATATCTTCAACAACAACGATACTGTGGTGCGTATCGACCAACAGTTTGGTCAAAAGCTGACCGTCTTTTATCGCTATCTGCACGATACGTTCCCAGAAGTGCTCCCCCAGGGGCAGTTCACGACGGTCCCGATTCCTGGTGCGAACACGACAACCGTGGTTAATCCCGGAACCCAGCAGCTTGGCCACGGAACCTACGTCTTCAATCCCACTCTGGTGCTGAATGCCGGTTATGCGTATTCCAACGGCAATATCGTCAGCACGCCATCGGGATTTCTGGCTTCCAGCAATTCGCCTGGCGTTACGCCGCCGCTCGTGTACCCGAATACCGTTGGAGTTGTTCCAACCCTTGCGGTCAGCGGTATGACCACGCTAAACGGCAGCATTGCCTATACCGACCACGGCACCAACCACCAGGCATTCGGAGATATAACCAAGACTTTCCACAGGCAGACCATCATCGCCGGATTCTCCTACAACCATTACCAGAAGCTCGAGAACAATACGACCGGCACGCAAGGCTCGTACAGCTTCGGCACTGACGCAGCGTTCACCAATGTTCCGACCAACAATAACTCGGGCGCAGGTGAGGCGCAGGCCTTCGCCAACTTCCTGACCGGCAACGCCAACAGCGGGTTCAGCCAGCTCTCGAAGGACCCGGTCACCGACATCAAGGCTTCGCTGTACGAGGCTTTCGTTCAGGACAACTGGAAGGCGACTCCGCGTCTCACACTCAACGTCGGCGTTCGCTATGCCTACTACGGTCAGCCTTGGGATGCGAATGGCCTATTGAGCAATTTTGACCCCACCAAGTATGACGCGACCAAAGCACCGACCATTGCTTCCAGTGGTCTGATCTGCTTTACGGGGACTTGCAGTCAGGCCGGCAGTAACGCCGGTCAGCCTACAACGCCCAACGGATCGGCAGATTACGCCGGCATCAATTACATCAACGGCATGATCTTTAATGGCCCGAGTGCCGCGAACAACAACCAGGCTTCGCCCTATGGAAATAAGGTGGGATCCGCACAAAACACCAACTTCGCCCCTCGCTTCGGCTTCGCCTTTGACGTCTTCGGCGACGGCAGGACCGCCTTCCGCGGCGGCTATGGCTGGTCTTTCGACGATGCCGAAGTCAGCTATTACGAGACGACGGTCTTCAACAATCCACCAGCTGTTGCCACCTACGCGGTGGGCCAGACGTCATTCGATAACCCAACCGGGGGCGCCCTTACTGCGCTCTCGACGACGCCTGGGCGTATTCAGGCTGTTCCGACCAACTACAAAACGCCATACGTGCAGCAGTACTCGTTGGATATTCAACAGCAGATCACGCCCAGCTTCATGTTGGACGTCGGCTACTTCGGCGATCATGGGACGCACCTGCTTGGTGCGCTGGAGATGAATCAGCCTGCACCGGGCGCGTGGGTGGGCAAAGTGCAGCCGTCGAACTCCGGCAGCTCCTGTATCAACTCCGACACGGGTCAGCAGTCCTTCCTCAACTCCACCTGCGACCGCGTCCTGAACCAGATCAAGCCCTATATCGGTTACTTCGCTATCGATGCGCTGCAAAACATCTTCAGTTCGAACTATAACTCGCTGCAGGTGAAGGCCACCAAGCGGTTCAAGGGCCAGAGCTACATCGACGCCAACTACACATGGTCGCGCGATCTGACCAATGCGCAGGCCGATTACTCCGGCTTCGTTCAGAACATCTACAACATCAACGGCGACTACGGCCGCGCTGCCGTCGACCGCAACAACGTCCTCAATCTCGACGGCGTCTGGGCACTGCCCTGGTACCTTGACCAGAAAAACCTGAAGGGCCGGCTGATCGGCGGATGGGAAGTATCCGCCATCTATGCGATCGACTCGGGGCTTCCGCTGACGATTTCGGCAAGCAGCACTTACTCGCCTTCCTACAATTTGCCTGGCAACGGGACGAGCATCTTGAACGGCCGCACAAGCACCGGAGTTATTACCGATAACGCCGGCATCAGCGTCCTCGGAAACACCAATGCAGGTCTCAGGCCTAATCAGATTGGCGACCCCAACACCGGTTACGGTACCAAGATTCACAATAAGGGATATAACCAGTTGTGGTTTTACACCGGCGCGTTCGCTGCAGCGACGAGCAATGTCGTCCCCGGCACGGCAAAGCGCGGCACAATCCAGGGGCCAGGCTTCAACCGGCTGGACCTCGGCGTCTTCCGCAACTTCCGTATCTGGGAACAGGTGACCTTCCAGTTCCGTGCAGAGGCGCTCAACGCTGCAAACCACACTAACGCTCAAACTGTCACTACGAGCATCGGCTCTGCCACGACCTTCGGGGAAGTCACCGGTTACCGCGATGCTCGCATCATGCAGTTTGCCGGTAAGTTCACCTTCTAGGTGATCACTGCTTTTTCAACCACAACAGCGTTCTTCCGCAGCTTCGGGAGGACGCTGTTTTTCTTTGTGGCGATTGTCGCCCGGCGGGGAATTCGCTTATGACATGCACTAAGATTTTTTCTATGCCATCTTTTCCTACCCTATCTACTTTGGGCCTTCTAGTGGTTGTACTTTGTACGGCCGGGAGTCATGCACAGGTTGCGTCAGGGTCTCTTGCGGCGCAGGTTCAGGCGATTGCGGCTGAGCATCATGGAGATGTTGCCTTGTTTGCTGAGAACATGGCGACGCATGAGACGGTGGCGATCTCTCCGGATACTGCAGTGCAAACTGCGTCGGTGATTAAGCTGGCGATTTTGTATGAAGCGCTCGAGCAGGTTCGCGAAGGGAAGGTTCACTTCGAAGACCGGATCACGGTGACGAAAGCTGATCAGGTTCCGGGATCTGGTGTGCTGCTATTTTTCGATGCGCCACTCTCGGTG
>Ga0206890_1258_pt1 | contig 13747 bp, 6 predicted proteins | sample Alteio_BWOrgHeat_58_FD_152960 | JGI IMG/M metagenome (GOLD analysis project Ga0206890, IMG submission 152960) | Enriched cells from forest soil in Barre Woods Harvard Forest LTER site, Petersham, Massachusetts, United States - Alteio_BWOrgHeat_Nextera6 ... | reverse complement strand
CTCGTCTTCCCTTTTGCCAAGTAACTTAGCGGCCTTAGCCAATATTACCACATCATTATAGTAATACGCAGTTGAGGTAAGTTCTACATCAGCATGAGATTTAATTGCCTCCCGGTCACCCAACCCTTCAGGTATTAGGCCCTTTGGATGTGTTTCATCCAAATGATCGATATACCGTTTCATATTGCGATAGTTATCAGCTAATGCTTTACTGTCGCCATAGAACTGGTACAGTTCCCAGGGAATAATAATCAAGGCGCTTAACCAGTCAACTGTGTTATAGTGTTCATAGCCCCAGCCCGATGATGGGATAATAGCGGGCAGCATACCATTTGAATTTTGTTCATCCCGCAAATCGGCCAGCCATTTCTCATAGATGGTAATGCTGTCAAAGTTGTATAGGCCGGTTTCAATAGCTAAATGTGCATCTGCTGTCCAGCCATTCTTTTCTCTTTGCGGGCAATCTGTAGGATAACCAAACAGGTTGGACAAATAAGAGTTGTTTGTGGCTTCCCATAATTTATTGATAACCGGGTTAGATGAACTGATATGTCCTGCTGTTGGCACTTCGCTATGCATTACAATACCAGTCAAATTGCCTTTATTCAAATTAATTGGCTTATTACTGGTTACTTCAACATACTGGAACCCCTTATAATTGAAAGCAGGTCTAAAGGTCTCATTGGTTGTACTTCCCTTCAGCGTATAAATATCTGTTGCAAAAGGGTCGGTATTATCCGTCGGCCTGTGATGCACGTCAATATTGGAAATATCTACATGACCATTCTGATACAAACGTTCACCATGTTTTAATTTAATAACTGTACTGGGGATGCCCGTTAACTGTATCTTATTGACTCCTACTATATTCCTGCCCAGATCATAGACGTAATCGGTATCATTATATTTCGTATAGGACACAGGGCAAATGTTTTCAACGTCCCGGATCGGGTAAAAGGCTTGGGCAGTTATATTTGAAGATGGCACACCGGTTATAATAACCTGCTTCCAATTATTATCGTCAAAACCAGGATTGTTCCAACCCTCGATCTCTTTGTTGGCATCTACATGCTCACCAGTATAGATGCTATTAAATATAATTGGGCCAAGTGCAGTTTTCCAGCTTTTATCGGTGGATATGGTTTCCACGCTGCCGTCATTATAAGTGATCCGCAAATCCATGCAAAATGATGGTCTTGCCCGCCAGGGAGCTTTATCAAAATACCATACCGCGGTACTTTGCAGGTTATACCAACCATTTCCCAACAGTACGCCAATGCTATTATTACCTTGTTGTAACTGTGTAGTCACGTCATAGGTCACGTACAAGTTCCGGCGGTCAAAACGGGTGTACATGGGGTCAAGCACGTGGTCGCCGGTCCTTTGACCGTTTATAAATAATTCATACAAACCTGCCACCGAGATATAGGCCCTGGCCGAAACGATCTTTTTACTCACGTTAAATATTTTCCGGAAGTAAGGAGCAGCTTGGATGTTCACATCTTTTTTATCCGTGATCCAGTCGCCCTGCCAGTTATTTTGCTGCATCATTCCCGTTTCAAAACTGGCTGGGGTTGGTATCGTTTTTTTGCCATTTTCGTCCCATATAGTTACTTGCCAGTAATATTTAGTAAAAGGTTTCAGTGGTTTGCCATTGTACACTAATATTTGTTCTGATGAATTTTGATGGATATGCCAAAGTGCTTTATGCTCATTACTGGCAGTATCGGTACGTATATCTATGGTAAAACTGGTTTGCCGGGCACCTTTATGGTCAGTTTGCAATTGCCAACTGAACCTAGGGTGCTTTACATCGATTCCCAGAGGGTTAACCAAATGTTCACATTGAAGATTTACAGAGAATTTAGCCCCCCCTACAGATGGAATGCCAATTATTAAGATATATAGAAGAAAAGCAGTCATTGGGCTAAGGTGTATTGCCAACAATTTCCAGACATTCAATGAGCCAGGAAATTGTTTCTATATTTGATTGTTGAGATCAATAATTATTGATTAAAATAATCTTTTGTGCCGCTGCTCCAGTGCCCCCCGGCTGACCGATCAAAGCCAAGGTCATATTCATATAGCGGAAGATATTGGCTGTCGTATTGGTGCCCGTGGCATTGTTTACACCGCTGATCGTATAGCTGGCCAGCAAAGTGCCGCTGACCTGGTCGCGAAATTCAAAAATGTAGCTAACCACCGTGTAAGTAGCCGCATAATTTTTAAAAGTGGTAATACCTTTATAAGCTAGGCTGGCTGTTTCGCTGCCATTCGCCATTCCCTTGAGGTCGACGCTGACTGGGTTACTGCCAGCGCTGAGGTTGACAAACCGAACACTGCCGGTACTATCAGACGCTGCATGGGTGAGTATTTGATCCTGGACAACGAATTGGTCAGGCTGGGTTATAGAACCTGCCAGGAACAACGAATAAGTCTGCCCGCTCTGAAAGCTTTGGGTGACTGTCGTCATGATGTGCAGCGTATCTATATTTTGCACAAACTGGTAGTTATATGTACCCGGCGCAGGACCAAAAATGAGATTGGCACCGTAGCTCACCTGTTGGGTGGTAGGGATTTTTGAATAAATGACACCTGTATTACCTTGGCGGATAATCAGCGGTGAGCTGCCAATAGTCGCGTTCACAACGTTAAGGCCAGCGGCTGGATTCGGCGATATGCCTGGATTGTTTTTGTTGCAACTGAAAAGCATGATGCCCGCCAAGCTGCCTAAAGTCAATAGTTTTTTCATATTCTTTTTTTGGATTTTAATGTTTATTTGGTTGATACAACAGGATTATTAGTTATTGTTTTTCATCTTTTCTGCAATTTCTGACGGATTGTTCCGGCGCATTTAATGTTTCTCATTTACTTCCAGTTGACTACGCATTTGTGGGAGTCCAACCCCCGGGGTTCTGCCGGTGGTGTCGAGTTCCAAACCAGTTTTAGTACCCTTTAAGTATAATGGAATTCCGTCCAGCATCCATAACGGAGCGGATTTTCCTTTAAGATAAAAATCATAAAATTGCTTAAGGCGGACATCAAAATCTATGGCATCATCTGGTTCATTCTGCAAATCCATGCCGTGACCTCCTTTATCATACTGTAGGAGCCAAGCCTTTTTGCCGAGTGTGCGCAGTGCCGTGAAAAATGCAACTCCTTGTGCAAAGCCTACAGTAGGATCACGTTTGTTATTCATCATCAACAACGGAGTGGAAACTTTGTCCGCATAGGCGACTGGGGAAGCTTTTAAATATAGTTCCGGATCTTCCCAAAGGTATCGTCCCATGTCATATTGGCCAAAAGCAACAAATTCTTGTTCGTTGCCCCCATTTCCCAGATTGAATAATTCTCCGCTTTTGTACACCAAATCGGATGCGCCAGCATTTGTACATGCCGCAGCAAATAGCTTTGAGTGCGTTATAATATAATTAGTTTCATAACCACCAAAACTAATTCCATATAAACCTAATTTGGTGGAATCAATATAGGGTCGCTGGGAAAGATATCGAACAGCTGAGACCACTGCGTCGCATGCACTTTGACCGGCAGCACCGGCCTTTTTCACTATGTCGGGATAAAAAACCAAGTAGCCGTTCGCCGTATAATAAGGTGCATTTAAGCGATATTCAGTTGGCCCACTACCAGCAGATGGCCCTGGTGTCTGGTATTCATTGAGTTCGTCAGAAAGACCTTGATAACAATAAAACAACAACGGATATTTTTTATGTGGGTCAAAATTTTGGGGTTTGTATAGGACGCCCTGAAGATCTGTTCCATCGGCCTGTTTCCAACTCAACAACTCGGATGTCACCCAGTCATACGCTTTTTCCGGGTAAATGTCCGTAACGGGTTCAAAAGACCTGAAATCACGCGTTACAAAATAATTAGGTGATTCCTCTGCGCTCATCCTTCCGACGAGATACAAATCTGCATTTTGTGCTTTTGTGGGCGCGCCATAATATCGATAGGGGCCCATGCAAAGTTGTATCGGGTCACCTGATCTTCCCAATATAACTTTGAAATAGCCGCTTTCTTTTGTTTGCGTATTAAAGGCCATTAAAATCAGTTGCGCATCTGCATTGATCTCATTATGCTGATAATTGACAGCCACTTCAAACCGGATATAGTTACGGTTGCCATAGCCATTCGTAATATTTACGGGCAGTTTTTTCCCCTCCGGATCAAGTTCCCAAATGTCATAACGGTCATAGACAAGGAAACTGCCGTCGTTCGGCGTCCATAAAAAATCAGGTACGTACCGCGATTTGTTTTTTGCAAAAGAGTTACCAATTTGGATTTCTGGCCGATCGGTTGTAACATTTTTGGTGAGATCGGTCACTCGGCCAGTGGCAGTCGCATAACTACAATAATCACCCGCCATGTTGACAAAAATCAAGTATTTTCCTTGTGGTGAAAGAACGGCACGGTAGCGCACGGTTATTGGAATGGGTAAGGGTTTTCGGCTCCCATCCTGATTTGAAACCAAGTAATAACGATCAATAGTGTACGGGCTCCAACTAGCGAAAAATTCAGGGGAGATGCTGCGACGGGGATCGCTCCACCTTACAAGCGTATAAAGGGTTGTTTTAAAAACGATGGCTTCATTTTCGCGCGTTATAGGAATGAGGTTCAGGCTGTCTAACCTTAACAAAGCGTGTGATTGGGGAGGCGCAAGTGCGCTTGGCGATTGCTCCGATTGAAGCACAGGATCAGTATAACTCCAGACATCCAGCGATACCATGTTTTTCTTTTTGATCTCTGGTATAACAGTATCTTTCTGCGTCATGATCCATAACGCCCTTCCTGACTGTTCGAAACCATCGAGGGTTACAAGTTTGATATTTTGCCTATCCGCGAGGCGGTCAAACCCAATACCGGCGACCTTTGAGCCAGCGGCTGCGCGATGATACCAGATGTCGTTCGCAGCAGAGTCACCGACCCGGCCAATAAAAGCCACCTGCTGATTATCCTTGCTGAATACTAAGTTCCCTGACGGCGTTCCGGCCCATAAGCGCTTAACCAGGTGATTGGCTAGGTCGAGTGCATATAAACTTTTACGATCCGAATCCCTTGTAACAGAATTTACCCAATAATAAACGACATCCCCTTGTTTGGGTAGTTCCAAGCGTTCGGCGCTGTCGATGCTGACCCGTTCGCCTGTCAGGGTGTTTCTGAGTATATATTGCTTAATGGGTGCGATAACAGAATAGGCTATCCAATGGCCCATGGGCTGGATGTTAAACGTCTTAACACCGTTTATTTCGTTTGATCGCTTGGTTTGTAAATCGATCATCTCTAAGGTATCGACTGATCTCATAAAAATCGCGTACCGGCTATCAAAAGTGAAGACGTGCGTATCCAAGGGCCAACGTGAAACGAAACTCGTTTTCCATACCGAATTGATTTCCCGAATGACCAGTTGATTTGGTGAAAACATCGGATTAGTGATTACATACGCGATATAACGGCCATTGCCGCTAATGGATGCAGCGCCTGTTTGGGGCCATCGTCGATAGACCCCAGTGTCAAGTAAGTTTTTTTGGGCGAAGACGAAAAAAACGTCCGCTAAGAGTATCGCACTTAATGCAATTTTTTTAATCGTTAGTTTCATAATTATTGCTGATATTCCTTTTCCTCCCAAAATAGTTCGCCTTTTTTCATCTTTTCGATAGTGATAGTTGCGTGACTGATCATGAACTTATCATCGTGCGCAATGGCCATTTGTAGTGTTTTTTGTTCCAAAGTTAGTGCGCTGTCCGCTTTACCGATCCGGTATAACAAACAGGCATAGGTGTCAAAATCCCCAATATTATCAGGATTACGTCTTGTCACTTCCTGCATCCAGTTAGTCACGACCTTTAATTGTCCCAAATCCTCAATGTGACCAAAAGCGGCATAAGCGATATTGTTTAGGTTGAAATTGTCTCCGATAGACGATGCTACGGTGTCGTTACGCAGTCTTTGCATCTTGGTGATCGCTGCATTCAAGTATTTTGGAAAATGTTGGCTTAACTTTTTGTCCCTGCATAGGTATAAAAACCAATTCATCCTGGCATAATCTACCGTCACTTCCGCATAGTAAGAGCCATAATTCTTTTTAATATTACCTGAAAGTGTTTGCCAATCGGGTTCCTGACCGCTTTGTTTTGACTGTGTAAATACCGGCTCGAACTCCTTTTTTAGCAAACCAAAGATGACCTGGTTTCGTGCGAATTCGTTACTTCCAATAACAGCATTAGCCCGTTTTGCATGATTATAGAAAATATCCATGCCGACACTGCCGGTCGATCGGGTAAAAGCGGCAATAAAATTGAGTGAAGGTTTAGTGTATATTTCACGCTGAGTTAATTGGACAATATATTTACCTGCTATGCTTTGTACTTCCGGTTCGTTGTCAAGTCGGCTGATAAAGCTAAGATTGGCTACTACACCGATATTCTGATAGCTGAGTTCACGGGTATATTTTATAGCTGCTCGTTTCACACCGGGATAGAATAAAAAGTTCGTCGCGAGTTTTAAGTTAGCAGTGTCGGCAAACTCCTGCTGACCGAGCTTTTCAAAGTGCCCGGTAACGACCGTTTCAATTTGGGGTTGCTTTTTTAAGGCATATATGAATGCTAAGTTTTGTTGTATTACAGGATGGTTGAGGCATTCCCGGATATAGTTCACTGCGATAGCCAATACCTGTGGGTTCTCGCTGAACTGCACCATCATCCTGCCGTTTACTTCTTTGCTAAGTTGGTCCTTCGGTATCCGGCTGAGGTAATCTGCTGCGATCCTTCCGGCCAATTCCCTGTCCGAGGTTGCATATACATTAATTAAGCCTCGCTCTTCTGCTGTATCAAGTTTGCCTGGTTGAAATTTCCGTGCATTGTAAGATAGTATATCTGGGTTCCTGGCATCCCTGCCCAGTTGGATAAACGCCACGGGTTCCATTGCCCCTGATCTCTGCAAAACCATCCTGCCTTCGGGGTCAAAGAAAAGGAACATTGGTAAAGCCTCGATGTGATAAGTGTACTCAAGCAACGCAGCCGAACTGTACCAGCTTTGGGTTTGCGCATCATCTGTTTTGGTCTTGTCTATTTGTACTTTGACGTTGATAAACGCGGAATTGTATGCTTCGCCTACCTTCTGTTGACTATAGACATCCATATCCATCATTTTACAGGGCGCGCACCAGGTCGCATAGCAGTCCACGAAGATGTACCTATTCTCTGTTTTAGCCTTGTCAAGTATCTGCTTCCAGCTTAGCGTTTTTTCAAATCGAATGCCTGTCTGCCCATAAGTGCTGATGCCAGTCACTAATGTGGCGAATAGCAGTATGATTTTTTGATCAATTATTTTGTTCATTTTGTTGTATTTATTTTTCCCGTTATCGGTCAAAAAGGCAAATAAATGCATGTAATTCTACAGCCCTCCTTATTTTAAGGCGGACAAAAACAGGGACACGATTAAGTGTCTCGCCTGTTTTTTTAAGCTATGATGGTTAATATCCTTGGTTTTGTGTAAGGTTATGATCGACATTAATTTCGGACAGTGGTATGGGGTAAAGTTCCTGGTGACCATCGCTACTCCAAGTGCCACCTTTAAACTGGCATACATTACCAGGGATTCCGAGCACTGTATTGACATTAACCGAACTGGCTGTATTGACCGACCGGTTCAGATCGAACCAGCGCTGGCCCCATTCAGTGAAAAGTTCCACTTGCCGCTCATGCTGTATAGCCGTCAAAATCGATGTCTGGTCCGTGGCACCAGCATAATTGGCAAGGCCAGCACGGTTCCGGATGGTATTCAGATCGGCAACAGCAGCAGTTGTTTCGCCCTGTTCTGCCCTGGCCTCTGCCCGAATCAGATACTGTTCTGATAGTCGAAGCACCATTGTATATTCTTTGCCGGTATAGCCAGTATTGACATTGTTTTTATATTTATACGGGAAATAATAGGTAGTGCCTCCTGTAGTGATCGAGCCAATCCAGTTCGTGAGGCGTTTATCGCCCGGCTCGAAGGCATTCATTAATTGCGGGCTTATGGTATAATGACCGAGGACCGGCGCCGCGAGCAGTATAAACTGAGCACCATCAAAGGTATCATAATTCGCCGGCAATGGTGTATATAACTGCCAGATGGCCTCACTGCTATTTGCCAGGAAAACACTGTTGGCCCCACTCAAGTTCGCGCAAAGGCTATAGGTTGAATTGTTTATTACGCCGTTTGCTGCTGTTTCAGCATTCTTATAATCGGCCATGTTTTTACCGTCATAATCGCCCAAATAAAGATAAGCTCGCGACAGCAGGGCCTGGGCTACCGCCTTATTCGGGATAACACGTTGAGTAGTCGTTAGCGTGTCTGAAGCATCCACATAATTGCTGTTTAGAAGCGATATAGCCGAATTCAGATCTGAAATAACTTGCTGTAAAACCTGGGCACGCGGCGCGCGTGCCAATTTACTCGTCACAGTATAATCAGTTGTTAACGCCACCGGGACGGCGCCATAACAATTGGTCAAATAGAAATGCCAGAACGCCCTAATAAAATAAGCCTCGCCTGTGAGTTGTTGTTTAACGGCTGGGCTTGTGCCTGCTTGTTGCTGTAATCCTGAGATAACCGCATTTGCCTGGTAAATATAGCTATAAGCATTGACCCACTCTCCATAAAGAGTGGAAACAGCAGCGTTGGTAAAATCCAGATAGTAAGTATCTGCGGGATTTTGGTAAGTTGTCAATTCATCCGTCAATTCGCCATTGACTTGAGAAATAGTGTATGATTCGTGGTTAGCGTACATTTGCGTGTAGATACCCGTTACCGCAGAAGTAGCCGTCGAGTTGTTGCTGAAAACAGTAGCGGTGACTAACTGGCTGTCTGGGCTTGGCACCTGTATAAATTTTTTGCAGGAGGACCCAGCTGCTACCAAGCACAATAGGCAGAGACAGGCTCTTGATCTTACGCCTGTAAAGCAAATTCTTTTTTTATTTGTTTTTTTCATGATCTTTTCTTTTTCAAACGTTAAAATGAGGTGTGGATGCCTAAAACAACCGTGCGTAAAGGCGGCAGGGAGGTCGCCGACTGGTCTTCCGGATCCAGCCCGAAATAATTCGTGAAAGTCAGCAGGTTTTCGCCTTCAAGATATATCCGGGCATTTTTCAAATGCAGTAGGCGTTGCCAATTTTGGGGCAAAGTGTAGGACAGCGCTGCATTTTTTAGCCGGATAAAGGAAGCATCGCTTATTTCGAAGGTTGACATACTACCCACGGGGGAAGCTTTGGATTTATTAATAGTACTCAGACGCCCAAACTCGGATTGATCACCCGGATTTTCCCAAGTGTTGTTTAAAAGGATTGCCGGTTCATTGTTATTAAATGCCCCCGCATTTGAAAGTGCGTTGCCGCCGCCGAACCAATAGTCGAACCCGGTTTGCTTGACGATCTGTAGGCTGAAGTCCAATTGAAATCCATTGTAAGAAAAGCTATTTGTCAGCCCGCTGTACCATTTTTGCGTGACCGGTGCTGTAACTATAAGATCCTTAGGCGACGAAGGTGATTGGGTAGGAACGCCGCTGTTGCTTTCAAATTGATATATACCATCAGCCGGGTTGACACCTGCATAATCATAAAAGTGGTGTGTAAATAAAGATTGGCCGATGGTATATGCGTTCGCATAAGCCGAGGAGGAAAGTCCCGGGTATGAGACCAGTTTATTTTCCGGAACGGTCAGATTAAACGTTGTGGTCCATTTGAAGGCCCCGGACTGGAAATTGACTGACCTCAGGCTTATTTCCAACCCGGTATTCTGCACTACGGCAGGCAGATTTTCCTGGACGATGGTAAATCCTGAGATAGCAGGAAGCGTATAGCCAACCAATTGGTTGCCGGTGCGATTACGGTAATAGCTCGCTGTAAAGTTGATCTTGTCCTGCAAAAATCCGAGTTCGAGACCGCTCTCCAATTTTTTATCGACTTCCCAGCTATAATATGGGTTCGGGATACGGGTCGGTCGCAGCCCGGTTGTGCCAAGATAACTATTCGAGATTGATGAATAACTGTCAAGGTATTGGTAGTCACCGATCTGATCATTGCCGGTGACGCCGTAGCTAGCCCTTAGCTTTCCAAAACTCAGCCATGGTAAATTATCCTCAATAAATTTTTCCTTCGTAAACACCCAGCCCGTGCCAATCGCCCCGAAGTTACCCCATTGTTTCCCGGGTCCGAACCTGCTACTACCGTCACGCCTCGCTGTTATATTTAAAAGATATTTGTCTTCCCAGGTGTAGCCGATACGGGCATAAATCGAATTATAACGATATTCGGCATCATTCACCCCAAAAGTACTAAATGTAGCAGCATTGGCCGGATTGACAATGAGCGCATCGCTGGTAAAGTTCGAAGCTTGAAAATTTTCTGTCGTCGAATTATTCTGCTGAAAGCTGGCCCCTACTAAGGCATTAAATTTACCAGCCAATATGTTCCGGTCATAAGTGATTTTAGGTTCGATGATCCAGTTTATAATATTCGTAGTGCCAAATTGATAGGTTGAATTATTGGGGGTATTAACCGGTGGAGGCAAAGCGCTGCTAGCGGGAACGATATAGGTTTGTTTTAATTCATCGTCAACATAGCCTAGGCTTGCCCCTAAGTTAAGACCAGGCAGAACACGGTAACTCAACTGCAGATTGCTCGTCAGATTATTGGTCACCGCATCGACTGGTTCTAAAGTATATAAAAGTGGATTTATCCAGGTATAGCTTCCGTTGACGGTTTGCCAGTTAAGACCGCCATCGGACTTATACAATGACGGCGCATCGGGCGCTAGCGACAAGGCGGGGAGTGTAAGGTCTTCGCCGGGCAAATTGTCATTGTCATGCGTATAACCACCCGAAAATTGTAAATGAAATCTTTTATCAGCAGAAGAGTGCGTTAAGGAAAAATTTAGCGATGATTTCTCGTCGTTAAAATCACCAGGGTAAACGGTCGTCTGGCGGGTGAAGCCGCTGCCAATATAAAATTGGGTATTTTCGTTTCCACCAGATACGGATAACTGCGCATCGGTATTCTTCGCTGTACCGCCGATCAAGGCTTTTTGCCAGTTCGTATAACGGGTAGCATCCCAAACGCCATTGACGTCGTAATCATTAGGGCCTGGTGCTATCCCATCTAGCGTGAAAGCCTGGCGGCGCATCTGCAAATATTGCTGCGTATTCATCATGTCCATAAAATGTGATACTTTGCTTTGTCCCTGGGACAAGTCGAAATTTACTGTAGTGTTGCCAGGGTGACCTTTTTTTGTGGTGATCAGGATAACGCCGTTTGCACCCCTCGATCCGTATATAGCCAATGCATCGGCATCTTTCAAAACGGTAATGCTTTCGATATCTTCCGGATTCAATGCATTGAAGGGGCTCATGCCAGTGGCATCAGGAAAAGCAAAACGGTTGGCAGAATTACCTAAGGGACCGTTGCCACCACCAACACCCGTCGATAATGTGTTTGAAGAAAAGGGCACACCGTCTATGATAAACAAAGGGGTATTACCGTTGGCTATGCTATTCACGCCGCGTAACAATATGGTGAAATTAGTTCCTGGATTTCCTGATGTTTGCTGAATGTATAATCCGGGCACTTTTCCCTCTAGTGTCAAAATTGGATCGCCTACCGGCTGTTCCTCGATCTCCTTTGAAGTTACCACGGCGACATCGCCGGTAGACAGCGCCTGACGCTCAAAATAATAGCCTTTGTTGATGGCAACTTCCCGTAAACTGGTAATGCTTTTTGTCAATGAGATTACCCGGCCATTAAAAATATCTTTAGCTGCAATTTCCCTTGTTTCGTAGCCTACAAAGGAAAAAACTACTATTGAATTGTTGTCGGGTGCAGTTATGGTGAATGCGCCTTTTATATCCGTCGCTGTGGCAGTACTAGTGCCTTTAATTTTTACAGTAACACTTACGAGAGGTTCGCCGAGGGAATCGACGACCTTGCCGGTGACTGTGACTTGCGCGAGTTCTTCCTTTATTTTATTTTTGAGGTTGTTGAGGAAAGATGGCTCTTTTGGCTTGATCGTAATGATATTGTTATCAACGCTATAAACAAAGGGTTTATCTTTAAATATTTCATCTAATGCTTTTTGAACGGTAGCATCCTTAATATCAATGGATACATTGCCCGCTTGTTTGAGCGTACTCGCATTATAAAAAAACTCGTAACCGCTTTGATCCTGGATTTGGCTTAACACCTTATCAATGGATACATTTTTCTCCTTTAAACTGATCTTTTGAGAAAAAGCAGTTGCAGATACCTGCAAAAAGGTGATGGTTATCAGAAACACGGTCAATTTCATAACCAGGAAGAGTTTATGCGGGTTAAAACGCGCCAAAGACACCGTTTTAACACCTAAGTTAATTTGCATACTTTTGTAATGTTTGGGTGAATAATTAAGATTTCTCGCAAATGATTTTTTAACGGGTTGCCCAAGCTTTAGCCGGGAGTGTTACCAGCACTTCCGGTTCTTTTTTGAACCAACCTTTTCCGGGGTGATTAAGTAAATATTTCTTTCCTGTTCCTCCTTTTTTGCGCTGTTACTTGGGGAATAATCAATGTTTCTCTATTTATTAAGGTTTTATAATCAATTTCCTGCCTTCCAGCCTATAATTCACACCACCTCGTGTCAAGGTCAGCAACGCACGGCTCAAATTCGATTTTCTCAACACTTTCATATTAAATTGCTGATCTGTTGGCTTGCTCTCGTACACCACTTCCACATTATACCAGCGGGACAATTCCCGCATTATACCCGGCAACGTCTCCAGGTCAAATCTAAAATAGCCGTCTTTCCAGGCCGTGATTACATGAGTGTTAACCTCATTCGTCACTTCAACTCTATCGCCATCCTTATGATTAATCGCCTGCTGACCGGGTTTGAGCAATACGCCTGATACTTTTACAGTCCCCTCGATCAAGGTCGTTTTGGCCAGTGGCTCATTCTCATACACATTAACATTAAAGGCGGTACCTATATCTTCGATGGTTTGTCTTGGCGTAATAACTTTAAACGGCTTTGCCGCATTATGAGCTACTTCAAAATAAGCCTCACCCGTTACCTTAACGGAACGTTCCTTACCATTGAACGCTACTGGAAACGTAATGGACGATTCTGCGTTCAGCCATACTTTGGTGCCATCGCCAAGTACCAACGGATAGGGAGATTGTTCACCAGTCGCAGTAGAAAGCGTATTATATTGCGATTGCGTTGAATTGTTTGGGTTATCTGAAGCCGTGTAGGCAATGGCATTACCGCTGTTGACCTGGATAGATGTATTACCCTGCTGCGCCAGTTTACCACTAAGTGCTTTAGTCAGAATGATCTTCTTCCCATTAGCTAAAGTCAGCGTGGCCTGGTTAGTACCGGGGGCAATATCCGGTTTTTGAATTTGGGCTAATTGTTGGGCGGGTTGTTTATGGAAAATATAGTACCCGCCGATGGAAAGGAATAATAATATCGAAGCTGCCGCAGCAATACGCAGCCAAATTGAACGATGAATGGTTTTTGGCTGATGGATATGGGTATGTATTCGGCCATAAACCCTATTAAGTAATTCATCATATTCACCTTCGCTTGATTCTTCATCCTGCTTCTCCAGTTCATTTAAGATCAGTTGATTAAGCTGGAACTGTTCTTCAGTATGAAAATACTGCATGAGCATTTCCACTTCTTCTGGACTGCACTGATTTTGAAGATACTTGTTAAATAA
>Ga0206890_1276_pt1 | contig 13824 bp, 13 predicted proteins | sample Alteio_BWOrgHeat_58_FD_152960 | JGI IMG/M metagenome (GOLD analysis project Ga0206890, IMG submission 152960) | Enriched cells from forest soil in Barre Woods Harvard Forest LTER site, Petersham, Massachusetts, United States - Alteio_BWOrgHeat_Nextera6 ... | reverse complement strand
AACAAACAAATTATTTCATTACTGTAACTTGAATACAATTGGCAACGTAAAATAAACCTTAACGGCTTTGCCATTTTGTTTGCCCGGCTTCCATTTAGGCATAGCGGAAACTACGCGTTTTGCTTCCGCATCACAACTTGGGTCTATACCACGAACCACTTGAACGTCACTTACTGAGCCGTCTTCATTAACAACGAACTTCATAATTACCCTTCCTTCAATATTATTTTCGCGTGCGGCATCAGGATAGCGGATATTATCACCAAGGTATTTATTTATGTCATAAGGAGAAACAGGCATTTGTTCCACATAGTTAAAAATGGCCGGTGGCGGTGGAGCGGCAACAACCCCCGTACCCGTACTGGGTGCAGTTATTCCCGGGTCTATACCATTCGGGTCTCCTTTTTCATCCTTGGGGCCGGAAGCTGTAATTTCCTTCTGCGGCGGTGGTACTTCCTCCTCTTTCACTTCTTCATCTTTTTTAATAACGGGAGGCGTAAATTTCACCATTGGCTTCACTGGTGGAGGCGGTGGAGGCGGTGGAGGCGGTGGAGGTTTCTTCGGGTCTATAGGTGGAGGTTCTGCCAGCGTCACTTGTTTCACTATTGGCTTAGCCTCCATTTTCCTGCCTGAATTATTAATAACAGCGTAACCGGCGGTAAAAACAGCAACGCCAGCCAACACTAATAATGACCTCACCACCCGCTTAGGGTAATTTTTGCGCAACTCATAGCCGCCGTATTTTTTATTACGGCCCTCGAAAAGAAGATCGAGGTAGTCGCTATTTAATATCTTATTAATATCCATTTTTAATTCTTTTTAGTTGTAAATGGATGGAAAAAACATAAAAGATCCCAATTCCTAATTACAAATTCCTAATTCCCTTTATTTTATTCCATTGGCCACTTCGGTTTCCTTAATAAAACCCTGATCAATGTCCGTTATATCTATGATGGCATATACCTTAATGTCATTGATATTCATTTCATCCAGCATATTTACAAGGTCGCTGTAGGTGCTGTTTGTATCTGGTTTGATAAGTACAGTTGTTTCGTCTTTTGGCCCGAGCGCACCTGTGTTTTTCATGCCATCCACCATTTTCTTTTTAGCAATAATCTCATCCCTGATACCATTCTTCTGGCTAAAGGTTGTTGCTTTCAGATCCGGTGGCTTATTAGGGTCCGTAGCCATTCCTTCGTAATAATATATTTTATGGTTTTTGGTCAGCAATATGGTAAGGGCAACGCTCTCCTTAATCTTATTCTGATCCTCTTGTTTCATATTCGGATCTTTATAGGGCATATTGATCTCCATAGTCTTAGGCTTCGCAAGGGTTGTTGTGTACATAAAAAATGTGATCAACAGAAACCCGAGATCCACCATGGGCGTAAGATCTATACGTGTACTTAGTTTTTTACCCTTTTTGACGCCGGGGCCCTTTTTATGCCCCCCGCCACTCGAGGTATCCATTTCTGCCATAACAAACGAATTTTACAGTTTTTTTTATTTAACTATTACCATTATCAAACACCTCAAAACGACTAATCAACTTTTCAACCTATCAACCCTTCTTAGGCGGTGCATGTTCATCCTGGTATGCAGCGGTCCCTGGGGGAACTGCTTTTAGATTAGTGATCAGGTTAAACTTAAATATTTTGTACCCTTCCAGTGTCTTAATGATTTTCTGAACACTCGGATAAGAAGCATCGCCATCGGCTTTTATGCAGATACGCAGCTTAGCGTTCTCTGATCTTGCAGCAAATATCCATGCGGCAAGTTCATTATTCGGCGCCAATACAGCGGTATCAGCGGGAATACCAGGAGCATTAGTTTCCATTTCTTTCCGTTGGTCGGGGGTAGAACCGAGATAAGATTTTAGCTGGTTAAAAGGAATACCAATAGAGGCGTCGATGGCAAATGTGTTCATTTCATCCTTGGTCAAATTCAGGCTTTTAGTGGAATTGATGTTTTGTATCAAAGACATACGAATGCCTTTGTTATCAATGGCAAAAAATATCCTGCCCTTGGTATCAACTGTAAGAAGCATTATATCTATATCCGGCAATGGTATGTCGGATATGGAGGAAGGCGTTTTTACGATCACAGGCTCATCAGGCTTGAACTTTGTAGCCAACATGAAAAAGGTGAGTAGCAGGAAAGCCACGTCGCACATTGCTGTCATGTCAATGTTCGTACTTTTCCGCGGTAGTTTTGCGTGAGGCATTTTAAAATTTCTTCTACTATTAAACTAATAAGATCCGGGAGTATAAAAATTCCACAGATCTTTGTCGTATATTTTTATTGCAGCTTTGACAATCCCGAACGATCGGGATTGTCAAAAGCTGAAATTTAATCATTTATAGTTTGCAGCAAAGACTTGCGTTAGTGTAAAGCCGCTTTCGTCTATACTGTAGGTGATACCGTCAATGATGGTTGTAAAGAAATTGTACGCGATAATAGCGATAAATGAGGTGCTGATACCGAGCGCTGTATTGATCAACGCTTCAGAGATACCACTAGCTAACGCTGTAGCATCGGGCGCGCCGGCCTGGGACATAGCCGAAAATGAACGAATCATTCCCATTACCGTACCAAACAGGCCCAGCAGCGTTGCACACGAAGCAATAGTGGAAAGGAATACCAGGTTTTTTTCCAGTACAGGCAGTTCCAGCGCAGTAGATTCTTCTATTTCATTTTGTATGCTCAATACTTTTTGCTCTGTATCCAGCTCATTATTGGTGGTCATTTCACGGTATTTCACCAGGCCGGAACGCATCACATTCCCCACTGAACCGCTCTGTTTATCACATTCAGCAATAGCAGCATCCACGTTTTTGTTAGCGAGGTGATATTGAACCTTGCGCACAAATTCGCCGCCGTCCATTTTACCTTTTGCTTTAAAAACGGTCAGAGCGCGCTCAACTATAAAGCACAGCAAAGTCAGCAAAGTAGCCATAAGAATAGGTACTACGAAACCACCAGAATACATGGTACCCATGAAGTTTTTGGGTTTTTCTTTAAGCGCATCCTGGAAGTTGCCCGCATTACCTAATACGAAGGAATATATCAATATCCCAGCGGCAATACAGCAGAGAACAAGGATAAAATTAATTCCAAAATTGCTTGAATTTTTTGGCTTGCCAGCATTGCCCTGGGCGTTTGATGGTTTTGCTGCGGCCGTTTTTACTTCTGCCATAATTGCGTTTTTAGTTTTTGGTGTTCTGAATATTAATTAAAGAAATTTATTTCGAGTTTGCAAAGATATGCGTACCACCCAAAAAAACAATTCCGGAAGGTAAAATATTTTCAAATATAGGGTTAAATCTTCATCACCTTCAAAAACATTCATTATGATTTAATTATTGCTAAAAATCAAAAATTCTTTTGACTGAAAAAACAGTAACAAGATTAAACCCGATCGATAAAATAAATAAGCCTGATCCGGCTACTTTATATAGACGTGTTTTCAAGGCACTTCCTTTGTATTTTCGCAAAATATTTTGTACCTCAATTATATCTTTACATGCATTTTAACATTGCGAACAATATTACAGCAACATATATTGCAAAAATAGCTTTCTACCTTCTACTAAAGACTTTCGACTAATGACTAACAACGTTATGCCATGACTATGAACACAACAACAATATTGGGCCTTTTAGCTGTCGGGTTGCTGGCGGGCGTATTGAGCAGCACGATAGGCATCGGGGGGGGAATTGTGATTGTTCCGGCGCTCGTATTCCTTTTTGCCGTTAACCAGAAAATGGCGCAAGGCACATCTCTCGCCATGCTATTGCCGCCTATTGGATTCATAGCAGTGATGAATTATTATAAGGCAGGTTATGTCGACTTCAAAATAGCGGCTATACTTTGCGTAGCTTTTATAGCCGGTAGTTATTTCGGCAGCAAATTTGCTTTGGATCTCCCTGAAACGACCATTAAAAAGATATTCGGTGTTTTTCTAATGGCCGTTGCCGTTAAATATCTTTTTTTCGATAAATGATATTTCGCGTTTTTACGCGTTACTCAGATAAATCAAGATGACATTTTACGCGTTGCAAAGTATAACATAATTTTACCGCTGCCAGCATGGCCAAACGATAAACGATGAAACGGACAAAGATCAAAGACATTTTACAAAACGAACAGACAGACTATACCGTAAACGTAAAAGGATGGGTGCGCTCATTCCGTAATAATCAATTCATAGCTATTAATGATGGCTCCTGTATGGGCAACCTGCAGGCAGTCATTACCCTTGATACAGATGAATCGGTGGTCAAAAGAATTACCAATGGCGCTTCCATAAGTGTGGATGGCACCGTGATACCCTCTTTGGGCAGGGGCCAGAAGGTAGAGCTCAAGGCCAACACAATCACCGTTCTCGGCGACTGCGACCCGGAACAATTCCCCTTGCAACTAAAGAACCGCCCAAGCCTGGAATACCTGCGCGAGATAGCTCACCTGCGTTTCCGCACCAATACGTTTGGGGCTGTATTCCGTGTGCGCCACACATTATCTTATGCCGTGCATAAGTTTTTCAACGACCGCGGATTTGTATACCTGCATACCCCCATAATCAGTGCATCTGATGCAGAAGGCGCAGGCGAATTATTCCGGGTCACGTGTCTGCCTTTTGACAATGCCCCCCGCAATGAAGATGGTAGCATTAACTTTAAAGAAGACTTCTTTGGCCGCGCCACCAACCTTACGGTAAGCGGCCAGCTTGAAGCCGAGCTGGGCGCAATGGCGTTTAGTGAAGTGTATACATTCGGCCCTACCTTTCGTGCCGAGAACTCCAATACCGCGAGGCACCTGGCCGAATTCTGGATGATAGAACCCGAAGTAGCTTTCAATGACATTACCGACAACATGGACCTTGCCGAGGATTTTATCAGATATATCATCGGCTATGCCATAGAGCACAACCGAGAAGACCTCGATTTTCTCGCTAACCGCCTTGCCGAAGAAGAAAAACAAAAACCGCAAAATGAGCGCAGCGAACTGGGCCTCATAGAAAAACTGGAGCTTGTGCTCAACAATAAGTTTGAACGCATCACCTATACCGATGCAGTGAACATACTCATAGAATCCCCCGCTAATAAGAAAAAGAAATTCCAGTACGAGGTAAAGTGGGGCACAGACTTGCAAAGCGAGCATGAGCGCTACCTTGTAGAAAAGCACTTCAAAAAGCCTGTCATTGTTACCGGCTACCCTAAAGAAATAAAGGCCTTCTACATGCGCCAAAACGATGATGGCAAAACCGTGGCAGCCATGGACATACTTGCACCCGGCATAGGCGAAATAGTGGGCGGCTCACAGAGGGAAGAACGGCTGGACAAGCTCACTGAACGCATGAACGAAATGCACATGCCGATTGACGAAATGTCCTGGTACCTCGATACCCGCCGCTTTGGAGGCGTACCGCACGCCGGCTTTGGCCTTGGTTTTGAGCGCATAGTGCAGTTTGTAACCGGCATGACCAATATACGCGACGTGATCCCTTTCCCCAGGACGCCGAAGAATGCGGAGTTTTAATATGTTTTAGATCTGGCCGTTCTGATAGCGGGATTTGTCAATTCATATTAGAGTTTGCGATTTTATTTACACCATAAAAAAGGGGGGTGTTTTGTTGTTGTCATATTGCAATAAACCACTTTTTGAAACTGAGATTTTGTGTGATTTTAAAAAAAAATATATGGCATTAATAATATATAGCTGACCAACGGAGCTCCCTATCCTCAATTTTCAATTATCTTTTCAATCCAACTTGTTTGTAATATTGTGACTTTTGTTTAATTTGTAAGCTGCAAGGTTACATACTGTCCTGATTACTAACAAATTGAAGCGATCATGAAGAAAATAGGGGTGCTAATCTTAATCTGCCTTTTTGTCTTTAACCAAACAAAAGCCCAAAGAATAAAAATAGACAGCCTTCAAAAAATTGTAAATGACCTCCCCGATACTTCCAAATTACAGGTCTATTACACATTAGGAGCCAAGTTCCTCCATATTTCCTCAGACTCGTCGGCCATGTACGTTGTCATGTCACTGGAACTGGCAAGGAAATATGGCAATAAAAAAGTAGAGGCACAAAACTATTCTTTGCTCGGTGTGTCAGAAAAAAATAAGGGAAATTATGAACAGGCTATTATTTATCACTTGAAGAGCCTAAAGATTCACGAGGCTGCAAATGATGAAACAGAAATGGCAATCGCCTATAATGATATTGGCATACTTTATAAAAGTATGAATCGCTGGGACGAAGCATTGAACTATTATCGAAAATCAAACGAGCTGTGCAGAAAAATCAAATTGTCGTCTGGAATCTCCATGACGTACAATAACATAGGTACTATAATGAAAGAAAAATCGTTGAATAACCCTAAATACCTGGATTCAGCAATTTCCTACTATCAATTGGCGCTGAACGAAGCCAAAAAAAATAATAACACCTACGACATATCAACCTGTCTTTCTAACATGGGGGAAGTATTTATTGACAATAAGAACTATGATACTGCATTATCCATTTTTCGTGAATGCCTTCAGTATGACAAGGGTAATGAAGACAAATACGGGATGGCCCTGTCATATCTGCACCTTGGATTTATTTATATGAATTTGAAATTGCCCGACGTTGCCATTAAATATTGTGACTCCTCTTCCAAAATTTGTGACGATGAAAACATGCGCCGGGAGAAACTCAATGTTTTAGAAACGAAAAGCAATATAAAACGGGAACAGCATGATTATGAAGGCGCATTAAAAATAAAAGATCAATATATCAAGTTGAAAGACTCAATTTTCAATGAAGAAACATCGAAACAAATTTCTGAATTACAAACAAAATACGAAACCGCTAAAAAGGAAAAAGAACTCTCAAAAAAAGAATTGCTGATACAAAAAAGAAACTATGAGATCGCAGGAATAGTAGGCGGAATGATATTACTTTCCATCGTTGTATTCCTACTTTACAACAGGCAACAAATAAAACAAAGACAAGCCCGTGAAAAAGCGATACTTGAAGCGGAATATAATGAACGCCTGCGCATAGCCAAAGACGTACATGATGACCTGGGATCCGGCTTGTCCAAAATATCGCTCATGGCAGGCAGGGCACAAACAAGAGCAGCCGGGAGTATTAAGCTAGGCAGTGATATTCAGAACATCTCTGCCATTTCGAAAGTACTTTTAAAGAACATAAATGATATTGGATGGGTTAGCAGGCCTGAGGATACTACTATCACCCATCTGTCTGACCGGTTGAGTGATCTGGGAAAGGGCCTTTCAAACATTTCTTCGACGGCCGAGGTAGCGCAACAGGAAGCGACAGACAATGCAACCCTCAGCAACGACATACAGCAAATAGCATCAGTGTCAAAAGAGCTTATTGACAACATGAGGGATCTTATCTGGGTATTAAACCCTGAGAATACCACGCTGGATAATCTTGTCGCCCGCCTCAGGGAGTACTGCGTCGATTACCTGGAGGGAATGCAGGTCAATGTTGTACTTGATTTTCCCCGGCAGATTCCTGTCATGCGCATATCCCGTGAATCGCAGCGCAATATATTTTCCACAATAAAAGAAGCTATCAATAATTGTGTGAAGCATGCTTCAGCTTCTGAAATAAAGATCAGCATTACAACAGCAGATGGCATACTGGCCATAGCCGTCAGCGACAATGGTAAGGGATTCGATATGGCCCATTTGAAAGGCAGTGGCAATGGCCTGCGAAATATGAAGCAGCGTATTGAAGCGGTTGGTGGTACCTTTTCAATAAACCCGAAATTAGATGCAGGAACTGTAATAAGCATATCCGTTCCATTTGAGAAACTAAATCTGCAGATAAAAAATACTACTATCGTGTAATTGCATGCAGAAATGCGCATGCTACATTTACGGTTAATACTTCGTTATGAGTAACATCAGGGTTGCAGTTATTGAAGATGAAGGCCAGGTGCGCCAGATGCTCTCTATACTCATAAATGGCACAGAAGGCTATAAGTGCGTTGCCTCTTTTGAAAACGCGGAGGATGCCATTTCACAAATTCCCGCCCTGAATCCTGGTGTGGTGATGGTAGATATTCATTTGCCTGGGCAATCAGGCACAGAGTGTGTTCTGGCCCTAAAAACTCTATGCCCGGATACTCAATTTATCATGTGCACCTCGCTCGAAGACACAGACAATATTTTTAAAGCGCTGCAGGCAGGGGCTACAGGCTACCTTACAAAATCCACTCCTCCAGCTAAGATACTTGAAGCAATAACGGATGCATACAATGGCGGGGCCCCTATGAGCAGCCAGATAGCGCGGAAAGTAATCGCTCATTTTCAGCAAAAAAAAGAAAAGACAAACAGAGAATTAGACAAATTATCCGCAAGGGAACTGGAGATCCTTGACTACCTGGCCAAAGGATACCGGTATAAAGAAATAGCTTCCCTGCTGTTCATTAATATTGAAACCGTACGCAAGCATATTCACAATATCTACGAAAAGCTGCAAGTCAATTCCCGCACCGACGCTTTGAATAAGGCATATCCAAAAAGCTGATGCTATAATTTACGTGGCAGAAAATACATCTAAAGTAGTATTGACATCGCCCTGCCCGCAATGATATTTTTGCCTGAAAAACGATAGTATGAAACGGGCAATATTAATCCTCTTTCTCCTTACCGGCCTTTTTGGAAGCCTGTATGCTCAAAACAACCCGGAGCAAAATAGCATCAGGGGCACCCACAAAAAACATAAAAAATACTATAAGGATGGAACACCCTTTGATATGCTGACAATGGACGAGGGCCTCGGTCTCGCGAATGTCAATAGCCGGCAATATGGGAATGGCGGCCCGAATCCACCTTTAACCAGTAAAAGCTATTTTGCAGAGTGGGGCACTCATCCTGATTTTCATTTTTTAGAAATTCATCCCAAAAAAAAAGTACAAGAAGTAATAGCAGCCGTTGAGGTTCCACTGGGCCTGCAATTAGGCAAGGTAACTACCCCTCCTGCAAACGACGCATCACTAACCTATTGCGTGGGCATTAGAATCCAGTTAGGGATCAACGCAACCTGCAGGCTAAACAAACAATTTGATCTAGGGGCAAAAATATTGCATGGTATTGACGGGAATAATGCCAATGTATATGAACCAAAAGATAAAGGTTGGTTTGGAAATGTTCATTTCAGATACTTACGTTGCTATTTTGACTATGAACGTTTCGTTGCGCAAAGCAGCGGGATTAACAAATTCACCGGGACAGAATATTTAGGAGGCCCTGCCGTAAGTAATTTCACATTTAAATACTCCTTTGTAAGGAAACACTATTTCAAAATCCATTTTGAATTTATTTCCGGCAACTACCGGCAGATGGAATACACCCAACCACACTATACTTATGTCCCATTGCCATACAGCAAATTCGGAATGAGTATAGGCTACGGTACCTTCTTTAAATGAGCCCCTGGAACATAAATACCACTAAAGTGTAATTGACGAACCCTCTTTCTGAAAATAATTTTGTGAATATTTATTCATCATCCAAAACCAAATTTTATGAAAAAGAAATTTACATTTTCAGGTTTAGCATTGCTGTGCTGTGTAGCGGCAATTGCGCAGCCCGTACTTGTCAGCACGATGCCTCAGCCCCCGGTGGGTACTATTGACAGTATTTATTCGGCAACCGGATCTATAGTTCCCGGAAGCGGTGGCCCGGGGGTAACCTGGAATTTTAGTGGACTCTCTACTGCATTCCTGGGCACCGCTGCAGTTGTCAATCCTTCTGCCACACCCTACAACAGCACATTTCCTACGGCTACCTTATGCATAAAATTTACTCCGGCAGGCAGTTCAGCGTCAGTGTATGATTATGATAGTTTATCTTCTGCAAATTGGGAGCAATTAGCGAATACTTATGGGGGTGCCGGGACAGGAACTGATTATACTCCAAACCCAGAATCGAACATGAACTTCCCATTTAATTATACGAATTCATTTATCGATACTTTTCGGAAAACAGGTGGCAGCCCGAACCCCGTGACAATTACATATGACGACTATGGCACGCTTATAACACCCTTTGGCACCTACTACAATGTTGTGCGGATATACAAATACTATGGGACTGGCGACTATGATTACAATTGGTACACTACCGCTCCGTATTTATTTGGGGTAATGAGTTATGATGCACAAAGCAATGCCTATACGATTATAGGAGTCCCGGGCAGTACAACCGGGTTAACGGAAGCGGCTGCGCCGGAAACAACGCAGCTTTATCCGAATCCTTTTTCAGATAATGCCACTTTGAAACTTAATGTGCAAAATGGTTTTATTGGCGCTTCAATGTCCATCACTGACGCGGTGGGAAGAATAGTAAAGCAAATACCTATAAATGGCCCTGAAACAACGGTTCTGCGGGACGGAATGCAGCCTGGGCTGTATTTCTACAACGTTCAGAACAATGGTTTGAAAATCGCTACCGGAAAATTGGTCATTAAGTAAAAAACAAAAAAATAAAAACAAATTTTATGAAAAAGCAAGCATTAATATCATTTGCTCCACTGCTTTTATTAAGCGCAATGACTTATGGCCAGCAGGTAAAAGAAACCAAGCAAGACCTGCCAAAGGAGGCCTCGAAAGGAAAATTTCATAGTGCAAAAATAAATAAGGAAACAGGCAATATAGAAGTGACGTACCACTTGAAAGGAGATAAAAATGAAGACGTACGGGAATACCAGAAATATATATTTGACCGGGACATAAATTTTGTAAAGGAGGAAGACGTACAGGTTGAAAAGGAGGAGGCCAAGCCTGATAAAGTAAAAGAAGTAATAGTAGCACAGTTAGGCAATGGAAGGGCGTTTTCGCTGGAAAGCCTGAAGTTGCATCTAACCGTAGGCAAATACATTTATACATGGGATGCAGACAGGGGGACTTACAGAAGAACTGTGGAAGAGGGGGATGAAATAACGCTCAAAAATGAAGACGAAAAATATTACACTGGTTATGCCGCATACTCAAACCATTCCACCGGAGACCTATTCATGCTTGGGATGTCAGAAAAAGATGGCGAGCGCCGAAAAGTGTCGCTGCTACATGTAAAAAAAGCAGACCTCTCTATGGAGGAAATACCGATAGACTTCTCATCTCCCCAAGGCCTGGTTTATTCAGGGTTGATAGGAAATGGCGACGAAGAAGATGCAGAAAATAATCTTGCCAATGCCGACATGATATTCGTTTTCGCTCCTAAGAAAGCTGATCCAATGCCCGACCAGAAAAAATACACTTATATCCGCATGGATAATACCGGCAAAGTGAAAGAACGCTTCGAGATAGACGCCCCTTCAGCTAATATGACCATATCCAGCCACTACAGGGCAAAGGACGGAGCCGTCTATTTTACCGCTGGCTACAACAGCGATGCCGATGAAAGCTTTGAAAAACGCTATGGCGAAGTGATCTATCTCGTCAACCCTGCGTATCCTGCTTCCGCAGGCGAGCCTAACAAACGAATGGAAGCTTATCACCGCGACCTCGAAAAACGAAAAATGGATGTATTTTCAGTTATTAAGATTAACAACGGCAAGGTAGAATGGATAAGCAAGAACCCTATTGATGACTTTGAAAACAAACTCCAGGTGCCCCCGGGCCAGAAGAGGGGTTATGCATATGATGGCAGATTCCTTGATGTGGAGGTATTTGAAGAATTGCCGAATGGCGATTTCATTCTTACCGGGCAAATAAACTCAAGGACAAAAGTGAATGGCACCGAATGGAAAACCTATGAAGACCTGATGTGCTTCCAGCTTGATAAACAAGGCATCCTGAAAACACAATACAGTATTGTGCCCGCAACACTAAAATCGGACGTGAATACACTTTACCCGATTAAAGAAAGAGTGATTATAGGGCAGGATGGCAATACTGCATACCTGCAGCTACTGGAAAACGAAACCGTAGAGCATGAAAACTACGCGGCAAAAATGGGGCAAGACGGCGGTGTTGTTACTTACCGCTCAAATTACTATCCATCCGTGTTGAAATTTGATATTGGCGCAGGCAAGATCACGGATTACACGGAAATCGGTGATCATAATAATAAGCTGAGAAGCCATCCTTGTATATGGCTCGATAAGGAGAAAGCGATGGTCTATGTGGGCAGCGACGGCCGGTCAACGATATGGCTGGGCCGTTACCAGATGAATTAAATCAATTACAAAACGCTTTTTAACAGTGAGGTTGCTAAGTAGCAGCCTCATTTTATTATATAGTGTCTATAAAATACAACTAACGTGTAATTGACTGGGCGACATCCCAAAGTAGTTTTGCAAAATGAATTTTTGATAACCACAATTTGCTTTATGAAAAAGATATTCTATTGCACGCTTTATGTATTGCTGATTACAACAGCGCTTCGCGCTACGGCTGATACAACTGACGACAATAGGCGCAATAATCCTTATAAGCTCCGTCCGTTAAAAGTTCAACTTCTTTTGCTGACCATGGACGACATTAATTTTGGGTGTGGCCTGCAGGTTGATTATCACTTTAGACACGCGGTGATTGAAACACAATGGAGAAAGGCTTTTTACTGGTCAGCTGGAAAGCCGGATCCTGCAGACGAAAAAAATGCTACAACTAATTCGTTAAGTAGCTTCAGCAATTTCGAAATAGACGGCGAATACTATTTTGCGGATTATTTAGTGAACAAAAGATACAAGAATATTCTGAGCGAAAACTCCACCTACTATACTTACAATACAGGTTATGGAAAAGCGAGAAGAATTTTTGCAGTGAAAGCAGGTGCCTTTCTTTCTTCAGGATATGTAGCCACTGATTCGGCAGCTCACTACAATACTAACTATACAACCAAAGGGTTTGCCTTTGGACTGGCACGCAAACGCATAGACAGAATTCAAAGCACCCGACGTCATGATGGGGTACGCGAAATGTACCTCCAGGTTTTAACCGGAGGCACCTCACTGGAAACAATGAAACTCAAAAATGCACAAGCGGCTGCACCTGTCACGGCTTTTAAAAATATTGGATGGAGGCTCGGTGGGCAACGTTATGGGGAACACATGTATGTTGGTTATGAACTCGGTGAGCGTCCCGGGCTGGTAAATCCGGACAAGGGTAAAGCGAGTATTCCTTTTAACTACTTCCTCATTACCTTCGGCATCACTATTTACGGAAATGAAAAATGGAAGTAATTAAATTTAATGGTATTAGACGTCACCCTCTCAGATCCTTACGACTGGCTCAAGGGCAGAAAAAAGCTTCCTTTGATCCCCGAGTCGATTATGTCATCGCAAAAACAATTTCATGCCCCAAATCGTGGAGAAATCGTTTTTTCAGCTCCCCGCTTTTAAATTTATCGACGATCAATATCTGCCCTACTCCTTCCCGCCCATGCCCTTAAACTGGTGGTGTGTTTCTTTAAACAGCACATTGAAAGTGGTGAGCGATCCGTAAACGGCGGTGATATATTGCTGCAGGTCCACCTTCTCATCATCAGTCATCACTTTATGGGCGTTTATTTTTTGCTCCAGCACCCTCAGCCTGTCGCGCACCATCACTATTTTATGAAAGAAGGTATCAATAGGCACATCCTTGGGTTGCAGGGTGGGGTCGCCGGGCTTCAATATCATTGTACCGCGCTTCCACCGTGGGCCTATCGGCACCAGTTGTGTATCATGCAGCCGCAGGTCAAGGATATTGCTCAGTGCCTGCTCTATGTCGGCTATCGTTATGGTATCACTGCCGGGGGCCGCCGCTACTTCTTCCAGTGTCTTAAGGTCGGCATAGTCTTTACTTATA
>Ga0206890_1275_pt1 | contig 13857 bp, 11 predicted proteins | sample Alteio_BWOrgHeat_58_FD_152960 | JGI IMG/M metagenome (GOLD analysis project Ga0206890, IMG submission 152960) | Enriched cells from forest soil in Barre Woods Harvard Forest LTER site, Petersham, Massachusetts, United States - Alteio_BWOrgHeat_Nextera6 ... | reverse complement strand
GAACGTTGCAAGCGTGTCGATCATGCTGTTAATTGTATCGGCAAGCTCGGCGATTTGACGCGTTCGATTACTGTGGAAGCGCAAGGCGAAGTGGCGGTGCTTAAAGATACGATTAACGAAATGATCCGAAACCTGCGCGATACGACGCAGAAAAACACCGAACAGGATTGGCTCAAAACCAACCTCGCGAAATTCAGCCGCATGTTACAAGGCCAGCGCGATTTGACGAATGTGGGACGCATGGTGCTGTCCGAACTTTGCCCGGTGGTAACCGCGCAGCAGGCGGAATTCTATGTGTTAGACAGCAAAGAAGAGGATTCACAACTGACCTTGCTTGCGAGTTTTGCCTCCGAGGGCAAACAGCACTTGGGCAAACAGATAGGCCTGGGCAAGGGCATGGTGGGCCAATGCGCGATTGAGAAGAAAAAGATCGTGCTTGATAATCTGCCGGTGGATTATCTGCGTATTTCGTCCGGCCTTGGCGAATCGACACCGCGCAGCGTGCTCGTGCTGCCGCTCATCTTTGAAGGGCAGGTGAAAGGCGTGCTGGAGCTGGCTTCATTTGACGGGTTTAACCCATTGCATCAGGCGCTGCTCGATCAGCTGACCGAATCTATCGGGATTGTGCTTAACACGATTGAAGCAAACATGCGCACCGAAGATCTGCTGACCCAATCACAATCACTTGCGCAGCAGCTGCAAACCCGCCAGGAACAATTGCAGCAGACTAACGCTGAATTGGAAGATAAAGCGCATCTGCTTGCACAGCAAAACCAGGAAGTGGAGCTTAAGAACCAGGAAGTGGAACAGGCCCGTCAGGAACTTGAAGACAAAGCCAAGCAGCTGGCGCTTACTTCTAAATATAAATCGGAATTCCTCGCGAATATGTCGCATGAATTGCGCACGCCGCTTAACAGCCTGCTCATTCTTTCTGATCAGCTCAATAAAAACTCCGAAGGCAACCTGACGCCTAAGCAGATGGAGCATGCCAAGACGATTCACAGTTCGGGCAAAGACCTGCTGATGCTCATCAACGACATTCTCGATCTGTCGAAGATCGAATCGGGTACGGTGGTGGTGGAAAGCAGCGAACTGCGCCTCGACGATCTGCATGGATATGTATCACGCACCTTCAAGCATGTGGCCGAGTCCAAGAATGTCGACTTTGTCATCCGCTTCGATTCACGCCTGCCCAAATCCATGGTTACCGACGCCAAGCGCCTGCAGCAAATCATTAAGAACCTGCTCTCCAATGCCTTCAAATTTACTCATCATGGCCAGGTGACGTTTACGGTTGAGCCGGCGGAAATGGGCTGGGGCATCGGCAATGAAGGCTTAACCCGCGCATCAGAAGTGCTGGCGTTCTCCGTTGCCGACACCGGCATCGGCATTGCGGCAGACAAACAGATGATTGTATTCGAAGCCTTCCAGCAGGCAGACGGTTCTACCAGCCGCAAATACGGCGGCACCGGTCTGGGGCTGGCCATCAGCCGTGAATTGTCGCGTTTGCTTGGCGGTGAAATCAGGCTGGCATCCACCCCTGGAAGAGGCAGCACTTTCACACTCTTCCTGCCTGGCACCTATTCACCGCCCAGAACGCGTAAAATGGTGGGAAGCAGTGAAGCTTCTTCGGAGCGCATGCTGGAGACTCCCAGGGATTTCCAGACGCATGCACCTGCTCCCTCCAATGCTGCGGACAATGTTGCCATGACGGAATCGGAAGTGGGGCATCTTGTCAATGAAGTGGGCGATGACCGTGAGTTCATTCAACCCGGCGATCAGGTCATACTGATTGTTGAAAATGATTTGGGCTTTGCCCGGTTCCTGTTGGATATAGCGCGTGAGAAGGGTTATAAAGGCCTTGTAACTTCGCTGGGGGCCGTAGCGCTTGCACTCACCTATGACTATAAGCCGCATGCGATATTGCTGGATATTAATCTGCTCGATATGCAGGGGTGGCGTGTGCTTGAACGGTTGAAGAATGACGAAACCGCGTCCCATATTCCCGTCTGTGTCATCTCCACCGATGAATCGCGCCAGCATGCGATGTCTTCAGGCGCGCTGGCCTTTGTCGCCAAACCTATCGAGAGCCGCGATGTGGTGGATAAGCTCTTAAATACCGTCACCGATTATGCCGAACGCAAAACCAAAACGATACTGCTCGTGGAACCAAACACGAAAAATCGCAAGCGTATCCTCAAGACTATCGACGATGAAACAATACATGTTGTCGCCGTCAATGATGAAGCATCCGCCGTCCGTGCGCTTCAGGAGCATGCAGTGGATTGTCTTATCCTGAGCCCGGACATGATCCAGATTGCGCATACGCTCATCAAAATGGAAGATGAGAAAGAGATGGCCATTCATATGCGCACGCCTATCATAGTATACGGTGAGGGTGAAATAGAGGAATCCGACTGGAAACGGATAAGCGAACAATGCCTGGCGGGACATGCGCATACCCCTGAGCGTCTGCTCGATCTGAGCACCCTGTATTTACACCGCGATATTACAAAACTGCCCGATGCCCAGCGCACCAAGCTACTTAATTTACGCCAGTCTGATAAATTACTTGCAGGTAAAAAAGTGCTTATTGTGGATGATGACATGCGCAATATTTTCGCCCTCTCCAGCGTGCTGGAAGAATACCATATGGTCATTAAATCGGCGGATAACGGCCGCGATGCCATCAATATTCTGCAGGAAGATAAAGATATCGATATCGTGCTGATGGATATCATGATGCCGGAAATGGACGGCATGGAAACCATGCGTGAAATACGCAAGTTCTCGCATCTGAAAAATTTGCCCATTGTTGCCGTCACCGCAAAAGCCATGAAGGGCGACCGTGAGAAATGCATTGATGCCGGCGCATGGGATTATTTATCCAAACCGGTCGATACAGCACAGATGCTGACCGTACTGCGCGCCTGGCTGCACCGTTAAACCTATGGGGATGTTGTGAATTATCCTGCGCTGGAAATATCTTCTGAACAATGGTTGCGGGATGAAGGGACGATACTGCCGGGCCACGATCCGGTAAACATACTGGTGGTAGATGACCTGCCGGAAAAGTTATTGGCATATGAGGTAATACTGCAGGAGTTGGGCCAGAATGTAGTCAAAGTGCGTTCAGGAGAGGAAGCGCTCAGGGTGGTGCTTCGCCAGGAATTCGCCGTCATATTGCTGGATGTGAATATGCCGGGAATGGACGGTTTTGAAACAGCGTCCCTTATCCGCAAGCGTAAAAAATCTGCCCATACCCCGATTATCTTTCTCACCGCTTTCACGGATGAAATACGCATGGCGCAGGGTTATGCGAGCGGTGCTGTGGATTATCTCCCGACGCCGGTAGTGCCTGAAATCCTTCAGGCCAAGGTTAAGGTGTTTATCGAACTTTCCCAGATGCGCAGCAAAGCTGCTTTGCAGGCTGAAGAGAGGGCTATGCGTACGGCAGCTGAAGAATCCGCCCGCAGGTCAGATTTTCTGGTAAGGGCCAGTGGAATTCTGGCGCGTTCACCAAACCAGGAAGAGATTCTAAGTGTTATCGCAAAGATTCCCGTCCCTTATCTGGCGGATGTAAGCATGCTGTGGTTTAACAAAAAGGAGCCGCATCATAGCCAGATGGAACAGGCATGGATAACGCCAGAGAAAGAGGTATGCTCGGCTCCTGTCCCATCCTCATTTGCAGCATTTTCTGAACTTGAGAAAGCCATCCAGAAAGTGCTGACAACCAATCAGTTTCAATTGCTTTCCCACATTCCCATGCCGGTTATTTCTTCGCCTGGCAGAGTTTCCTGCGCTGAAGGAGAAGTGCTTTCTTCTACACAAGGAGTGGTGTTGATTCTGCCGTTGACGCTTAGGGCAGAAACCAGCGGTGTCCTGATTCTTACGCGCAGGAGCGCACGGGCTAAATATGAACCCGGAGAGATTTCACTCGCCAGCGATTTAGCGTCACGTATCAGCATTGCGCTTGAAAACACGACGCTGATGGAAAAAATCCGCGATGCCGATCAGCGCAAAGACGAATTCCTGGCCATGCTGGCACATGAACTGCGCAATCCCTTGGCGCCTATTCATAACGCATTGCATATTATGAAACTGACGAAGGATGCCGATATCCGCAGGCAGTCGGAAGAGACTATCGAGCGCCAGCTCAAACATATGGTGCATCTGGTGGATGATTTGACCGATATCTCGCGCATTACGCAGGGCAAGATTGAGCTGCGCAAAGAGAAAATGCAATTCAAGGATGCGTTTGATCATGCGGTGGAAACGGCCCAGCCGTTGATTACCCAACGCGGCCATACCCTTACCATTGCATTGCCGGATGAGGCAGTCTGGCTTGAGGCTGATCCTGCGCGCATATCGCAGATATTTTCCAACCTGCTTAATAATGCGGCAAAATATACCGATAATGGCGGCCATATAAAAGTGAAGGCCCAGCTAGATGCAGGCTGGCTGGTTATCAGCATTTCCGACGACGGGATTGGTATTGCCACGCACATGCTGCCGCGCATATTTGATATGTTCTCGCAGGTCGATAGCTCGCTGGAGCGTACACAGGGAGGGCTTGGCATTGGCCTCACGTTGGTAAAAAGCCTGGTGGAGATGCATGGCGGCACCATCAATGCCCATAGCGATGGTTTGAAAAAAGGAAGTGAATTTACCATATGCCTGCCTGTCGTTAGCGCGCTGGAAAAAGAATCTGCTGAAAATACCGACAAAGCCACGCATGAGGAACTGCCATCTTCACTGCGCATGCTGGTGGTGGATGATAATGAAGCTTCGGCCAAAACCATAGGATGGATGATGGAGCTTTTAGGGCAGGAAGTTCGCACGGCTTACAATGGACGTGATGCGATTGAGATTGCGCGCACCTATCATCCGCAGGTGATTTTGCTTGATATCGGCCTTCCCGGAATGAACGGATATGAAGTCTGCAAAGCGATGCACAGTGACCCGTCGCTAAAAAATTCTGTATTCATTGCTCAGACAGGGTGGGGGCAATCGGAGCATCGCCAGCGCTCTAAAGAGGCAGGCTTTGATCATCATCTGGTCAAGCCGATAGATTTAAAAGTGCTGGAAGAACTGCTCAGCAAAATCACGCAGACAAATCCATAGCGGATATTATACGCTTCTAAGAGCGGGAATGGGCATGTTCTTTATCCTGCACCAGATCGTCCTGGTTCTTGGTCAGGTCTTTAAGCTCAAATTCCTTTTCCTTAGGATTCCATACATGGGCAGCATGAAACGACAATTTCAGCATCCAATAAGGAACCGCAAGGCCCAGCGCCATGATGACAATGGCATATATAATGTCTTTTGTCATGCTGCGGGCTTCAGGAAGCACATCAATAAGGATGTACATGCCGCCCGAACCTATTAGGGCAATCAAAAAGACGATGCCGAGCGTGTACATAACCCTGAACTGACGTTTGTGGGATAAGGCATGATTAGGATATATTGCCATAAGACATCTCCCTATTGTTATCGTGATTACTCTCGTCGCTATTCTTTATCCTTTAATTGCTGAACATGCGTTAAATGTTCCTGCAATGTGGGAAGGGTTTGGGCAGCGAACGTCTTGATTGTCATATTATCCCCATGCTGTGAATAATCGGTAAAAAGCTTTACTGCTTCTTTGTGTGCATCGGTCTGTACGGCAATATACTGGTGATTAAAATCATCGGTGGTGGCGTTCTGAAGGTTATCCATTATCTTCTGATGAGAAGAATCCAGCTCTTCTTTGGGTGAGGCAATGTTGGACGACTGCAGGACGGATTTTAACTCATCCCCCGTTTTTGTATGATCGTCCACCATCTGCTGGGCAAAATGTTTTATGTCCTTGTTCTGGGATTTTTCCAGTGCAAGCTTGCTCGATTCAATTTCAAATTCATTGGCAATAGTTGCCTTGGTTATGAAATCCTGGGTGTTATCAGCCGCAGCATTCACAGGGGCAACTGCATATCCAAGCCCTATAAGGCCCAAAGTAACGAATAAGAAACGGATATTCATACTATGATTCCTTAGGGTTTACGGTTGTGAGAAGTCTGCGGCATATTATTTTCATCATCCAGAGAATCACCCGCATTTTCATGTCCGCGGTAACTGTATTTGCGGCCTTCAAGGTCATCGTTGGTTCCCATATTCTTCTGGGCAGACTGATGAGCCTTGTCTTCAGGATTAGAAGGCGTTCTAAACTGAATATCTTTTGGCTTGCTGTGTGTGATTGCAGGTCTGGCCATAAAAGCCCCTTTAATGCTAATGATAAGAGTATCAGCCTAGCAATGAAAAGGTAAATCTGCAGTGACGAGTTTTCTGGATTTTATCAAGAAATCGTAAGCAGAATTTACTGCTTTTTGATGATATTATAGCGTATATCCAGCACTTCAATGCTCTCTGCGCCTGAAGGGGTGTGCAATTCCACCGTATCGCCGATGCGGGCTTTCATGAGGGCTTTGGCAACGGGGGATATCCAGCTGATTTTGCCTTGCTCCAGATTGGCTTCGTCAATCCCCACCAGAGTAACGATGTGTTCGCTATCGTCCTCACGCGCATAGGTCACCGTGGCGCCAAAGAATATCTGCGCCAGTCCTTGCTGTTGTTCTGGGTCCACGATTTCAGCGCTGTCTAACCGCTTGGTGAGATAACGCACGCGCTTGTCGATTTCGCGCAGGCGTTTTTTACCATAGATATAATCACCATTCTCCGAGCGATCACCGTTACTGGCCGCCCAGGCCACCGTTTCAACTATTTTTGGCCGTTCCTCGCGCATTAACCGGCGCAATTCTTCCTGCAGCGCTGCGGCACCTTGAGGTGTCATGTAATTTTTAAAATGCTTGGGAAGGGATTCCGGTTCGTCCAATGCATCTTCTGCATCATCCAAATCCGTTTCTTTGGTGAAAGCTTTGCTCATGATGGCCCGTTAAATATATAGTCCGGGAATACTACCACAAGCCGCTTAATTACTCCAAGAAGAGTTGTTACTCAACCCGCCTGCTGTTTTCAGTTTTGATTTTAGCCTCAATGTCACTGATAAGCGCATCCATCCCTTTTTGATTAATGACGGAATTAAAATCCTCGCGCTCGGTGGTAATGAGGCTCACGCCTTCAACAATAATGTCGATAATTTTGAATTTACCGTTTGCATCAGCGCGCACACGGTAACCGGCATCGGTCTGCTGCTGCCCTTGCTGTGGGGTGTTAATCTGCATATCGACGGTGAACTGGCCGTTAGACTCGCTTTTTACGCCTGTGATAGTATATTTACTGTCTGCGTAATCAGCAAAATTGCTGGTATAGCGTACCAGCAAATACTGTCTGTAATCCTGTGCGTAACGTTTTTTCTGATCATCTGTTGCCTGATCCCAGCCGCGGCCCAAAACAAACCGGCTCATCCAGTCAATATCGACATTCGCGGAAAATAATTGCCGCAATTGCTGCTGTTGGCTGGGTTTATTGTTTCCGCTATTTAAAATAGCCAACACTTGTTTGCCGGTAGCATCGACAAATTGACGGGCGCCATCTGCGCCTGCTACAGCGGCACTTGTTGCTGCAGGCAAAATGAAAAATAACAGCGCAAATGCTGTTACCAGGTTACGTAACTTTATCATGACGAATCCTTACATCAGGGCAGGAAAAAATAGTATGGGAAATTAAGCAAAATTTTAATAAAGGATATATACCGAACCTGCGATTATTTTTACGAAACGCATAAAGAAAGGACATAACCATGGCAAGAATAGGGCCGCGCAGGCATGCAGCAGGATTCGCCGTTTAAAACCATTCCTGTCATCGTGCTCACCAGTTCCAATGCGCCCAAAGATATACTTGAGTCTTATGAGCGCCATGCCAACTGCTACATTATTAAGCCGTCCAGCATGGAAAAATTTATCGAGCTGGCAAGACAGGTGGAAACATTCTGGACTGATTTAGTGCAGCTTCCGCGCGACGCAATGGCCTAATAGCCCGTCATGATGCGGTCTACGAGCTGTTTTACGGTCGGAATAAAGCCATTATTGTAGAAAGGATCGGAAGAGAATTTATAGGCGTTATGGCCGGAGAACATCAGCTGGTTCTCAACATCACCCTCATGGATAATCTGCTGCAATGTTTTTTGTATACAATAGCTGCGCGGATCAGCTTTTTTGCCGGTGGTGAAATCGTCCTTGTCTTTCCAGTTGCTGAATTTGCAATGGCTCAGGCAGCCCATACATTCAATCTGGTCAACGATTATCTGATTGGATTTTTCCGGTGTTACAAAAATAAGCGTAGAGTCGGGCGTTTTCATCGCTTCGCTGTAGCCTTGCGCAATATAGCTCTCCGCCCGCGTCTTATCTTCCGGCTTTATATATACGGGCCTGCCGCGCGCGCCTACTGGCAGAGCTGCTGCGAAATCACCTTCCGGCGCAGTGCGGTATTCTATTTCACTCTCGCCGCGATGGGTGAGTTCAACGATGAAATTATTGCGCACCGCCGAAGAATAAAACCCGGTAGGGCTGAAGCGGTTGAGATAGACGTCGCCTTCTTTGAGGGTAAGGAGCTTGCGTTTCCAGCTGTCGGAAATGGGGCTTTCTTTAGTGAGGAGCGGGCGGGTGCCGAACTGAAAGGCGATGGGCCCGATTTCCGGGTTGTCCAGCCAATGTTCCCAGTCTGCGATATGCCATGCGCCGCCCGCCATGATAATAGGGGTTTCATGCAGTCCCACTTCGTTCATGAACTTGCGCACTTCGGCTACGCGCGGGTAGGGGTCTTGCGGTTTCTGCGGATCTTCACTGTTGGAAAGGCCGTTATGCCCGCCGGCCAGCCATGGATCTTCATAGACAACGCTGCCAAGCAGATGCGCTACTTTGCTGTAGGAGCGAATCCATAAAGCCCGGAAAGCGCGCATGGACGAAATGATGGGGTGGTAATGGACGTTATATTGCGCGGCGATTTCCGCGAGCTTGTAAGGCATGCCTGCGCCGCAGGTGACACCGTGGATAAGGCCTTTTGCACCCTGTAAGATGCCGTGAAGTATGTCTTCCGCGCCGCCCATTTCCCATAGGATATTCATGTGGATGCGGCCTTCTTTGCCGGCAATCTCATGAGCGATGCGCGCCTGGGTAACGCCGCCCAGAATGCCAAAAGCAATCAGCTCTTCGTGGCGTTCGCGGCGGGTTTTGCCATAATAAATCTGCGGCAGGCGATGGCCATGCTCGTCATAACTGTCGGCATTGACGCCTGAAAATGTGCCCACGGCGGAAGCAGCGGCGAAGGCGCCTGAGCTCTGGCCACACGTCGCCCCAATTCCCTTGCCGCCTTCGACAATGGGGTAAACTTCTTTGCCAGATAGGATAACCGGCTTTAATTTATCAAGAAACGCCATAGGCTCATCACTTGTGAGCGGCCACTATAGGACCGGTTTGCTACAATGCAAGAATTATACGCCCATATGACCTGAATTTTCAGATCAATGCGCGTAGGAACGAAAGTAAAGCTCGTACTTTTACAATCTTCACTATGATTTTCTAAAATCTAATCAATTCATTTCAGATACGAAATAAAATTCCTATTATGGCTTTATTGCTGCACAGTGAATCTGCTCATGCCTTTATTTACCGTGCGCTGCAGCCTGACGACAGAGTCCGGAGAAGTAGTGCTGGTGCTGCCAGGCAAACGGAAGCTAACCTCTACAGTATCATCATTTATAAATGTAGCATCCTTTACCAGGAGATTTCGTTTGCCGAATGAACCCAAAGGATATTCGCCCAATTTTTCCCATTCCATTCCGTCTTTTTCCCATACTTCCAGCCTGTGTGTGTCATAGAGGAAAAATCCGGGCTTGGGAGCAGTAAGGAATGTCTTACCCGAAGAAGAAAAGGCCAGAATATGACCACTCACAGGAGTCATGCGATAGGTTTCTAAGTCGAATAATGCGCTGTTTCCATTGGGATCGTGATCCTGGGAGAGTTCAATCAATCCAAACTTCTCTGAAAAATTGGTGATATGGTATCCGCCGATGCGCGCCACTTCATCTACATCATGATTCCTGACATCCGTGCCTGCGGCGGGAACATCGGCCTTGCGGATTAACAGGCTGGTTGTGGGCTCGCCTTGCGGGTTTACTTCAAAGAGGCGGTGTATGCGCAAGGGTGAACTCGTGTTGATTTCAAGCGATAATGCCGCTTCGGTGGCTTCTATGTTTCTTTCATCACCGCGGTACTGCCATGGCCAAACCGGGAGAGCCTTATGTGTTATGGGTTGTATTATCACGGAGAGGCTGATGGGCAGTATAGCGCTGCCGGTATCAGTTAACAGATCGGCAGTTGTGAGTATTATATCACTTTTGTTAAGCGCATAATTTTCATAAGGGCTGCCGGAATTTTTGGGATCCATGGGTATTCCGTCGAGAATGAGGCTGCCGTCTTTCCAGTACATGTCTTCATAACATACATCAAAATGCCCTAATTGCATGGGAGCATGGCCCCATGGATCATTAAAGAGGGTGGCTTTGTCTATGGTATCGGCAAGACTCCATTGGTTGTTTTGATAATGCCAGATGGTAAGTTTATCAGGGCATAAACTTTCTTTGCCTTGGAAAAGCGCAAGATATTGGCCATCGGGTGAAAAGCTTGGGTTGCCGGCATAAGCAAAGAACTGGTGGGTTCTAAAATCATACGCTGCTGAAGGCGTTTCTATATTGCATTCCTGCGGCGCCCTTTGCGCCATGAAATATAAAAATCCGCTGCGTTCATTATAGTAAGAAGGCGCGAAGGCAAATTTCTTTTGGGGATCTGACGCGCAGGCAAGGGCAGGGAGCGCATATTGTTTTTGATTATCCCTGATAAGGATTGCGTTATCTTTTTTGCTGAGCAACTTATTTTGCGCGGGATATTTTTGTGCGAACTTGCTCCATTGTTTATAGCTTCTATCTTCGCTAGAGTCGCTGGCATACCCAGCTGTCGCAATGTTAGCAATAAGGCCAAGACTTAATGAGAGGAAAAGAATCGGAAGGAGTTTCATCAATGCGCTTTACTTGTGTTGATACTCTCCATCTATAAAAGAATTTTTTTATTCTTAACAGAAAAATTAAAAAGTGGCGGCCGGGAGGTGAGCGGTATTTTTATACTAATGAGTAAAATAATATTAGGGAGAGACGGAGCGTGGTGGAGGCTTTCCTGTTCTTTGGATGCTATCGCTTATGAGCTCATTGACCATGCCTTCTGTCACTTTGCTTCTCCAGCCTCCTGTCCTTTTGGCATGTGCTTCCAAAATAGATAACATAGTCTTGGGTAGGTGGCTGGCAATCATCTGTATGTTGATGGCAAATCTAGTATCAGAATGGATTTCACTTCGGACGAAATCCGCACGATCTTTTTCTAAATCTTTTTGTGCAATAACCATTTGGTTGCGGACTAGATTAGCGATACCTTCCTGCCCAAAGTGATTGAATAGTTCATTTTGCAGTGCTGCAGATGGCAATATATAGATCGGATCGGTATTTTTACGTTTACTTCTAAGAGTATTAATAGTTGCATTTGTTAATTCATCTTCAAGCACCAAATCCCTTGCATTTGCATCCGCGATAGCATTATGCAGTTTTACAGCCAGCGCTCTTAATACGATTTCTTCAGGCGATAATGGCTTCGGAGGTTTCGGGGATCCTTTTTCTGGCTTGGCAGATTTTACATCTTTGGCGGGGGCATCCACTATATCCGGTTGTTGAGGCGGGGCAGGAGATGTGTCATCCTTTACATCTGGTGGTAACGGGGTATTGCTCTTTGGAGGATAGGTGGTAAGGCACTCTGCAATGCCTTCTGTTGGAGCTAGTTTCACTAATAGGCGGATGTTTAATTTACTTCGTCCATTCACAATTAGCCCTGCATCCTGTAGTTTTTTCAGAGTTTTAGTGCTATTTCTGTTGATTAAGCTACTTGGGGTAGAAAATTCTTCTACAGGCTCTTTATTCTGAATCTTTCTGATGGCATCCGCATATTTTTGTCCCAGGTTTGTTTGATTGTTTCCTTGCGAAAAATCCATAATAAAATCATGGATATAGCGGGCACATTCCCTTCGGGACGTAAAGTCGTATTTATTCTCATTTAGCATAAATTATTTTCCCAAGCTTCTCATACTGGAAGATTATATCCCTAATTCCTCTAATTTTTTGTTAAGATTATATAAAAATGAGCTATTGGAGAGTAAAATAAATCAAGTAAAAACAATAACAATGGCAATTTTATTGTCTGCCAGGTGAAGGGGGGGCTTTCCTCTGTTGATGGCGTAGTGCTGTGTTTTGATTGCTCCCAGTTTCTTTGAGCTCTTTCAGATACGTCTCAACCATGCCTTCAGGCAGCAAGTCCGCAATTACGTCAGCGCGGATTATTTCCCATGCCCCCTCTTTCTCTATTAATCCTGCGTGGTAGAGTACTGCGACAGTGGTATTATTTTTTGTGCATGCGCCCGCCAAACTATTTTTAAACGTGTTGGAGGAAATCCGGGGATTTACTATTGCTGTCTGTTCACTGAAACTTGTAAGAGCACTTGCATATTGCTTTCTCAGGGTAGAATTAGCTTGCTGTGAATAGCCCACAATGAAATCATGTAAGAACTGGGCGAGTTTTTTTCTTTCCTCCAAATTTGACGGGATAGACTCGCTTTCTACCTGGGCAATATAATCGGTTTTAACCTTCTCTGGTAAGAGGGCGGCTAATGCAGCGCAATCTATTTCCCGGTAATGTGTAATCAGCTCTGCTCTGAGTAACGCTATCTTATCAACATTAATGCCAGCCCTTATGCTGGCCAAACTATTGAGTTGACTGTAGGGGCCTTGAGAAAGGTGAATATTTTCGGCTCCTAGGCCTGCCTCTAATGCGATGAGGGCCGCCCTATATAGCTGTCCTATAGGGCCATTTTTGGGATGCATTGCAGAATATGCGATAATCCATTGGTGCAGACGCAATGCCAACGCTTCTTTTTCTTCCTGGCTCATTTCCAATGGGTTTTGCATGAATATACTGGGCTGCGTTTTTGCCGATTTAGGGTACTCCCCTTTTCCTAATTTATAGTTAAGATTTTGAAAGACGGCCTTAGATTCATGCAGAACAAGCCCTTTAGTCCGCCGGAGGTATCAGTTTTAGGAAATTTCAGTATGTGTGGAGATATTCTATATGACGACCTCGCAGGGGAAATTTCGCGGACGCGAAATTGGGAGCAGCGTGCCCCCTTTAATAAAATCTAATGCGCCTCACTCCAGTTATCGCCTATATTCGTGCCAACTGTCAGCGGCACGCTTACATAGGCCGCTTTTTCCATTATCTGCTTTACTTGCGCTGCAATAGAAGGAGCATCGGCGGCGGGGGTTTCTATCACCAGCTCGTCATGCACCTGCAGCAGCATGCGCGCTGTGCTGCCCAGCAATTGCCGCTCGACCGCAATCATTGCGCGCTTGATGATATCAGCAGCGGTGCCTTGCAGCGGCGCGTTGATGGCGGCGCGTTCGGAAAAGCTGCGCATGGAGCCGTTTTTATCATTGATGCCGGGCAAATAGCATCGGCGGCCAAACAGCGTGCCGACATAGCCGTGTTCGCGCGCGAACTGCTTGGTGCGTTCCATATAGGCCTGAATGCCCGGATACTGCTCAAAATAGGTTTTGATATAGGCGCCCGCTTCCCCGCGCGATATGCCAAGCCGTGCGGCAAGCCCATGTACGCTGATGCCGTAGATGATGCCGAAATTGATGGTCTTGGCTTTACGGCGCAAACCCCCCGTGACGGCGCTCACGGGAACGCCGAACATCTGGCTGGCGGTAATGGCGTGAATATCGTCGCCGTTTTTAAATGCTTCCTTGAGGGTAGGAATATCGGCCATATC
>Ga0206890_1274_pt1 | contig 13890 bp, 9 predicted proteins | sample Alteio_BWOrgHeat_58_FD_152960 | JGI IMG/M metagenome (GOLD analysis project Ga0206890, IMG submission 152960) | Enriched cells from forest soil in Barre Woods Harvard Forest LTER site, Petersham, Massachusetts, United States - Alteio_BWOrgHeat_Nextera6 ... | reverse complement strand
TCTTTTTTTCGCCGGGGAGGCGCTGTGGTGGCGGGTTTCAGAAAATGGTGCTGCGGAAATTTGCGTGATTTAATACGCGTTAGGAGTGTAGGGGATAATCATCAACTTCAGTGCCTTGATTGCCGCTGAGTCCCTGAAAAAGGAGACTCGGCGGGGACGGGAAAAAATGATGTAACTTGCTTTAGCAAAATGAAACAAAAACTGAAATATATAGTAGGTGTGGTACTGCTCATAACAGTGCCGCACCTATCATATGGGCAATATTTTCAAAAGTTGTTTGATGTTGATTCCTCGTTTGATTGGGGATGGGATATTTTTGAACAGCCGGATAATAATTATTTTATTATTGGTTGGAGCATAGACCCAGCAATAAATGAGCCAATGCTGTTTAATATGGTTGTTAGTGGTGACGGCTCTACTGTTTTAAGTAAAAATATATTAGAAATTGATAGCACGTCCTTAGGCCCCGGTTTTCCTGGAGAAGCGAAGGTATTAAATAACGGAGAATATATTGTTCCGGTAACCGTGCAATGGCCAAACCCTGTAACAACTTATCTATATAGCGCTGCCGGTTTTATAAAATATAATGCAGCCGGGGATACGATTTTTAAGAAGACTTACACGGATACTTCTGTTTATTACGACCTGATAGATGCTTGTGAAGTAATGTCGGATGGAGGATACATGGAGGGGGGGGGGGCGAGGTTAGGATACTGCGTCCTATTACCTACCTCTATTACTGATACGTACTGATAGCTTAGGAGATACATTATGGACGCGTACCTATCAGAAAAATGACACCCAGGCTGCTATGGTAAATAATGTAATTCCATTGGCAGATGGCCGGATAGTAGTGGGGGCGATGAGCACATACGAGGCAATAATGCTGCCGTCATACATTGCTTATAGCTACAATGTACCATGGTTTTTAGTATTGGACAGTATGGGCAACATTCTAAAGGACACTGAATATACCAGTACGTACATAGTTGGCTCAAATATTTGCGGCAGCCTGTACCCGGATATGAATGGCGGATACATTCATATAGGGGTGCTGAATCGTTATGATGGCTCAGATCCTTATGGCGATGAAAATTTCCCTTCTTATATAGCGCATCTGGATACCAATTTCCGCATCACATGGATAGCTAATTTTACATATAACAGTACATATGGCAACCAAGGGGGTGTTGAGGTGCGGCAATTAAGAGACAGCAGCTACCTGGTAGTAGGAGAAGCAACAGGCCCGTACGCACCCTCTACCCAAGGGTTTGCTGCTAGAGTAAGCAAGACGGGTGCTATACTATGGCGTAACAACTATTACAGCGACTCCACGAAATTTGCCTATTTCCGTGATGCAGTTGAAAAGCCAGATGGCAGCCTTGTCTTTGTAGGTAAGACTTTTAATGATACGTGCGCTGCCTGGAAAGAGGATGGAGATGTATGGTTAGTGAGCACTGACAGCAATGGATATGTGCCACCGGATAGCACCACAGGAATTGCCCCCTCCGGCTCCCCCCGAGGGGGAGTGACTGTGTTTCCAAATCCTGCGAGTGGGAGCTTTGCGGTAATGGTGTCTTCAATTGCGGATGAGCCGGTGCAAATAACGGTCAGTAATATGGTAGGCGAGAAGGTAAGAGAGATGGGGGGCACTACCAACAAGGCTATGGAGGTAACACTTAATGAGCCGCCGGGGGTTTACCTTGTGTCTGCAACTACTGCGCAAGGTAATTATGTGGTGAAGGTGGTGGTGAAGTAGGAGCCTCACCCCGGCCCTCGTTCGGCGAAAAGCTCACGAGGACAAACGAGAGGGAGGTGTTATGTAAGAAATGGAAAAGTTGTGAGAAGTGCTGCGCTTATAAAGTGTGGCACTTCTTGTTTAGGGGGGTATTTATTTTATAATGTACCGGATTTATTTGTAATCAAATCAAGTATATTTGAAGGCCGGGTTCAGATGGTATCTGCCAGGGCGTGAATTTTGAGCAAATATCAATTTTGACAGAAGTTACCCTAAAAAAAAATAAAGAAGCATGGCTGCATGTATGCCTGTTGGTTATAGCCATAGCCCTCGCATACAGCAAGCTGTTTCATGCCGGTTTCATGACGTGGGACGACGGTGAATATGTGCGGCATAATAAGGACATCACGGGCTTCACCGGCAGCAATATTGCCGCCTGGTTCACCAAATTTTATATAGGTAATTACCACCCGCTGGCTATGCTGTCCTATGCGGTAGATTATGCCATTGGCGGGGCTGACCCCCTGGTATATCATGTTACCAATATCCTGCTGCATATATGCAATGCGGTACTTCTGTATTTTTTTATCAACCGTGTGCAACCTGTCAAGACGGTTGGCTTTTTTACAGCCATCCTGTTTGCGTTGCACCCGGCACAAACAGAGACTGTATCGTGGGTAGCCGAGCGTAAAACCCTGCTGTGCGCGTTTTTTTACCTTAGCGCATTGTTGCGATATACCTGCTGCATCGAAAAGCCAACGCTCAGAAACTATAGCATTGTTTTTTTTCTTGGTGTGGCCGCTATGTTGTCAAAAGCCATAGGTGTAATGGCGCCCCTGTCGCTGATAGCGGTAGATGTGTGGATGGCTGGAAGCGTTGCCGCCGGGCAGGCGGGGTTTAAAATCAGGAAAGGATGGCAGGTGAAAATTCCCTTGCTATTGGTAGCCGGAGCGGTAGGCTGGGTTGCCATCTTAGCCCAGGAAAATGGGAAATTTCTTTGGCTGCATCCCGAATACAACTGGGTGGATACCATCGTTTTTGCAGCGTATGCTTACGTGCAGTATATACTACATTTTTTGGTGCCTGTACATCTGTCTGTGCTTTACCCCTATCCGGAAAAGACAGGGCTTCTGCAATACCTGTATATGGTGATAGCCTTAGGTATTATTGTCCTTGCATTTATCGCCTACAAACGGAAATGGTACATACTGTGCGGGGGTATTATCTTTTACACGGTAAACATTCTTTTGTTACTGCAGTTTGTCCAGTTCGGTGAAGTACTCATGGCCGACAGATACTTGTACATCAGCAGTATCGGTATCATTTTTCCAGTGGTATATTATTTGTCTTTGTGGCTGCAAAAAATATCCTCACGCATTGTTGCCGTTATTGCAGGGGGCGTTCTGGCAGCAGGGTTATTGCTCATGACTTATGTACGGAATGATATCTGGCTGTCTGATTTTAATTTTTTTGAAGCCATACTGGAGGTGTTCCCAAATTCTGCGGTGGCCCAATTCAGCGTTGGCGGTTTGTATATGAGGCAAGGGGCCTATGCAGAAGCAGAGAAACACATCAATCTCGCTGTGGAGATTGCGCCCAACAGCTACAAGGCATGGTATAACAAGGGTGTTTTATCCCTGCGCGAAGGGAAACCCGCGGCAGCCCTTGATGCGCTCAATAAATGCCTTGCCATAAATGAGTACCCGAAGGCCTATTTCAGCAGGGCATTGGTTTACCAGGGTTCCGGCAAACCGGATCTGGCCCTTGCCGATATTGAAAAAGTAATTGAGGATGAGCCGCAAAACGCAAGGGCTTACTTTATAAAGGGAGATTGTTTAGAGCAGCAGGGCAATGTGACCGGGGCTGTGGACAATTATAGCGAGGCGATAAAATATGACAGCAGGGACCCCCTGTTTTATATCAGGCGGGGAATGATTTATGGGAAAACAAGGCAAAATGAAGCTGCTCTCGCCGATTTGAACACGGCGGTAGGAATCAGTCCCGAGAGCGGGGAGGCGCTATATTTCCGGGGTATCATCAAGTATCACGCTTCTATGGACCCCTGTGATGATTTTAAAGCAGCGGCCAATTGCGGGTATAAGCAGGCGCAGGATGCGATAGCGAGGGTGTGTAATCATTGAGTTAATTCGGCAATTAGATAATTCGGCAATTTGGCAATTGAGCGAGTGATAAATTGGAGGGATTCGTCAGTTTAGCAAATGTGGTGTTATTATAGTTCTCGGAATTATAGTACTCAGAATTGGGTAGTGTCTCAGTTTGAATGTTAAGGACAATTAACTGCAGCAGCGAATGAACGAAAAGAAAGAATTATTAGAAATAAATAGGGCTGCAATCGCAGCCTTTTTATTATATCAAATATGCGTAATTTTGGAATTGCAGTATGAAAATTACGGTGATAATATTATCATTAGTTCTGACGGGGCTACTATTGTTTAGTTGTAAAAAGCAAAATTCTCCCATCTCAAGGTTAAGCTATACCTACAATATGGCAGGAATGCATAGCTGGGCAGGTATGCAATACGATTATACATCCGTTTTTGCAACATCGCCAGATACTGTTGTTAACTTTTCGGAAGACAGCGCTGCTATTATTGTGGTAAATGATACTACAATTGTATTTATTTTCGATACACTGAAATATTTCGCTTCCAATTACAAGGACACGATCGCATTCGCGGTGGGAGGCTATGATAGCTCGTCGGCATTTCTCTATGATACAATATGGTACAATTATTCAACAAATATGATTACATACCATTACCGTTTCGCAAGTTTATTAAATCCATATTTTGAAACTTATTTTTATGATGATGCACATACTCGTCTATAACTTCTGATTAAGATTCAAACTGAGACACTACCAGAATTGTCAAATTACCTTTGCACATTTTCACCAATCATTATGAATCACGACAACCGGCAGGCCGCCACTGATCTCCACCTTAAAAAAAGCCTCGGCCAGCATTTTTTGCATGATGAGAACGTTTGCCGTAAGATCGTTGAGCATTTAACGCATATGCCGGGCATGCACTTGCTGGAAGTAGGGCCGGGCGGGGGAGCGCTCACCAAGTATCTTCTTTCCTGGCAGGATATTGATTACAAGGCGATAGAAATAGACGGTGAAAAAGTGGGGTATCTCGAAAAAGCTTTTCCGCAGATTAAGGGGAAAATAATTTTAGAGGATATACTAAAAGCAGAAAAACCATTTGCAGCGCACTTTGCGATCATAGGAAATTTCCCGTACAACATCTCCTCTCCTATTTTATTTAAAGCGCTGGAATGGGAGCCGGATGTTACCGAAATCATCGGCATGTTTCAAAAAGAAGTAGCCCTGCGTATCGCATCCGGGCCGGGGTCGAAGGTTTATGGCATTTTAAGCGTATTGATGCAGGCTTTTTTTAAAGTGGACTATTTGTTTGATGTGCATCAAAATTGTTTTACCCCCCCGCCGAAAGTAATGAGCGGTGTTTTGCGCTTTTCTAATCTAAACAACCCATTTGGAATAAATAATAAAAGGCGGTTCATCATACTTGTAAAAGCCGCGTTCAACCAACGGCGCAAAACATTGCGTAACGCGCTAAAAAGCACTTTGCCGGCAGAAGCCCTTACCGACCCGCTGATGAATAAAAGGGCTGAACAACTATCGGTAGCAGATTTTGCAGGGCTATTTAAAAAGTATTGTAGTGAGTAAATCGAACCTATGAAAAATAATTCGGGTAGGGTTTTAATTGCTGCGCCAGTCCACGCCATGCTTACGGATGGGCTAACAGACCTTGGTTTTGACTGCATACACCAGGAAAATATAACCCAGGCAGCAGCCTTTGACCTGGTAAGAGACTGTGTGGGTGTGATTACCTCTACCAGGTTACAATTGGATAAGGAACTGATTAATGCCGCCCCGGGGCTCAGATGGATAGGGCGCATGGGTTCCGGCATGGAGGTAATAGATACAGCCTATGCCGCGGAAAAAAACATAGCTTGCTTTGCCAGTCCGGAAGGTAACTGCAATGCGGTAGGCGAGCATGCCCTGGGAATGTTGTTGACACTCACCAGGCGGATAGCCTGGAGCCAGTCTGAGATCAGGCAAGGCTTGTGGCTCAGGGAAAAAAACAGGGGAATAGAACTGGAGGGGAAAAACATAGGCATCATTGGCTATGGCCATACCGGCGCATCGTTTGCCAAAAAACTAATGGGATTTGACGTACGGATAATGGCCTATGATAAATATCGTGAGGATGGCATACCGCAGCATGTGGTTAAGTGTGCCAGCCTGGAGCAGCTCATGCGTCATGCCGATATTATAAGCTTTCATGTCCCATTGCAGGACGATACCAGGAACTATTTAAACGAATCTTTTATTGAACGGATGGCTAAGCCATTTATCGTAATTAACACATCGAGGGGCGGGGTAGTGGATACGGCTTCCTTGTCGAGGGGTATTGCCACAGGAAAAATTATAGGAGCCTGTCTTGATGTACTGGAACAAGAACCATTAGCATCCATGGATGCCGGAATGCGTGGCTTGCTGGATGGCTTGATTCGTTTGCCTAACGTTGTGGTAACACCCCACATTGCTGGTTATACTTTTGAAGCATTGTATAAAATGAGCAAGACGCTTTTAAATAAAATAACTCATTATATGGGTGGGTAAAAAATTGTTTGTCAGCATTATGCGGGGCTTAGCTTGCTGTTTTTTCATAGTAAGTAAAAAATTATTTTTATTTCTACCCAAGATTCGGCGTCAAAATTTCGTCTATATAGTATAGGCAAACTTTTGTGAGTTAGAAGATTAGTTTAAATCCATTTGAAAATTATATAAGGATATTGGAGAAAATAAATTTGTATAACGTGGAATTTTAACAGAATTTTTTACCTTTACGCCTCATTTGCTAATAATTTATTAATACAGGATATGACACGTACCTTACGTAATCTGCTTTTATTTGTGTTTACAGGGCTTTCCGGTTCTGCTTTTGCGCAGGAAATTTCAGGCCGGGTTTTAGATGATAAAAAAGAGCCACTTCCGAGTGCTGCGGTCCAGGTATATAGGGGTGGCATATTTAAGGGCGGTATCATTACCGACTACGATGGCAATTATACCATTAAGCCACTTGATCCAGGAGTTTATGATGTTTTAGTGTTATATACGGGATTTGATTCCATAAAAGTAACAGATGTTGTTGTTACGCCTGGCGATAGAACTACCCAGAATTTCACAATGGCAAAACCGAAAGGGCATCAGTTGGCTACTGTTATCATTACAGGTTGGAAAAAACCACTTGTGGATATTGACAAGCCGGATAAACACATTCTTACCAAGGAAGACATTGCGGTTGTGCCTACTACTCAGGTTGCCGACCTTGTTGCGTTAACACCAGGGATTTATCAGTCACAAAGAGGAGGAGACACTTATGCCGGCGGCGCGCGTAACGATGGTATATTGTATATTGTAGACGGTGTGCAGGTGCAGTTAACCGGGCATAACGCCAATGGTAGTATCAGTACGTCCTCTGCTGATATGGCGCAAGGATCCATAGAACAGCTGGAAGTAATTACTTCCGGTATCCCTGCCAATTACGGTGATATAACCGGCGGTGTCGTAAACATTACATCAAGAGGCCCGGCCCAGAAAATTACCGGGGACATTCGCGTACAGCATTCTATTGACGGTTATAATGATAATCTAGTCAATTTTTCAATAGCCGGGCCCATTTTGAAAAAGTCAATTGATGGAGACAAAGCACATAAAAAGACCGTGCTTGGATTTGCGCTTAGTGGTGATTATTATTATGACAATGACAGGTACCCTGATTATGATGAGCAATATGTGGTTAATAGCAATGTGATGAAAAAGCTGCAGGCTGAGCCTTTAACAATAGTTTCTGATAACAGCGGTCAGCCTGTATACAATCTTGCATCAGACTACGTGACTTTGGCCGATCTACATCAGGTTAAAATAACCCCCAATAATCTAATTCAGGAGTTCAGGCTTAATGGTAAGTTGGATTACCAGGTAAATGATAATTTGCGTTTAGTAGGTGGGGGCACTTTTGATGAGCTAACACAAGACTATTACCAACGTGGTGATGACCTGTTTGCCCCTGCCGCCATTCCTGTTCAGCACAATCCTTCGGCCCGGGGCTACCTGAGGTTTACGCAAAAATTTGGTAACTCCAAAGACACCTCTGCAAAGCACAATATAATTTCTAATGCTTATTATTCCCTCCAGGCAGACTACCAGATAACAAGTGAAACAAGGGAAGATCCTAATTTCAAAACTAATATTTTTAATTATGATTACGTTGGCCAGTTCACGCAAACCCGGGTCAACACCTATGCACCTGCTTACCAGGCGGGCGGGTTTGATTCGTTATCCGGGATAAGAGGTACCGTATTAACAGGAAGTACTTCTACAGGTATTTCATTCAAACCTTCGACTCTGAACCCTATATTGACAAACTACACTAACGAGTACTATGCCTATCGGAATGGTGTCTTACCTACTCAACTTACCCAGATACAGGCAAGCAATGCAATGGCTAATGGTGATAATCCCCAATCCACTTACAGTTATAAAGGAGTTGGACTTTTCGCCAGCCCCGGATCCACACAGGGGTATTACCTTAATGTTAAGAACGCCCAGTACGGGTTGACAGTAGATGCGTCTTTCGATCTTTTGGTAGGAGAGACAAAACATGCTATTCAGTTTGGTTTATATTACCAACAGCGTATTGAGTCTGAATATGAGATATCTGCGAATAATGGTGGTACGAATTCTCTTTGGCAGTTAATGCGGCAATTAGTGAGCAGCATTAATAATGGTAACCTTGAATTGGATAAGCAACATCCTATGTTTATTGTAAACGGTGTAAAATACACTTATTCAAAAGATGCTAATGGGAATGCTATCTATACAAACCCATCAGGGCAGGTGAAAAATATTATTCCTGGCCCTAATGATACTATTGTTTATAACTATGAAAATATTGGAAATTCTGCCTTTGACCAAAATCTGAGGAAGAAATTAGGGATCAATAGTACCCAGGATATTAATATCGATGCGTTGTCGCCTTCTACCTTCAACTTAAACATGTTTTCTGCTGATGAATTGCTCAATAGCGGACATGCTTTTGTTTACTATTATGGCAACACATATACTGGTGGCCCGCAGTCGGGAAGTGTTGACTTCAATGATTTCTGGACGGCAAAGGACGCAAACGGTAATTATACCCGCCCGATTGGCCCGATTTCTCCCAACTACATCGCGGGGTATTTAATGGATAATTTTAATTACAAGGACGTTCACTTCAATATTGGCGTGCGCATTGACAGGTTTTCCGCTAATACTAAAGTATTAATTGACCCATATTCTGAAATAGCGGAAGAGACAGTGAGCGAAGTGCCGGGCTCAGATAACATAATTAACGGTGGTAAGCACCCCCGTAATATGGGAGCTAACTATGTCGTTTATGTAGATGACAACTCCTCCAGCACACCCAATATTATCGGTTATCGCAGTGGGGTCAACTGGTACGGGCCAACCGGGCAACCGGTTTCAAACCCGGAGGTTTTAACGCAATATTCCGGGGGGCGTGATCCTCAGCCCTATATTGTGAAAAATTCAAATGGCAGTATCCCGCAAATTACAGATTCAAACTTTAATCCAAATACTGCATTTACCGATTATACACCGCAGGTTAGAGTTCAGCCGCGCGTTTCATTTTCGTTCCCTATTTCGGATGTTGCGGATTTCTACGCTCACTATGATATTTATTCCCAAAGGCCTACAGGTCAGGTTAATGCGTTGCCGTCAGATTATTATTTTCTGCAGGAAAACAATACTGCAATTATTAATAATTCCAATTTACTTCCGCAAACGACCTACGATTATGAGGTTGGCTTCCAGCAAAAGTTAAGTTCGGCATCAGCTTTAACGCTAACAGCCTTTTATAAGGAGCGCAAAGACATGGTTACTGTTGTTCCTTATTTATATGCATGGCCCACTACCTACTATACTTATGGCAACCGCGACTTTTCTACAACGAAGGGCACAACGTTGTTTTATGACCTGCGTGCGACTAATCATATACGCATGAGTATTTCATATACGTTGCAGTTCGCGGAAGGTACCGGCTCTACGCCAACTTCTACTAACAGCAGTGGCGCTGGCCAGATTTCTGCCAATGGTTTGTTACAGGAATTCGTTACAGCAGGGCTGCCTAATTTACGCTACGTAACTCCTTTAAATTATGACTCCCGTCATAATATTGTGGCTGATCTGGATTACAGGTACAACGAGGGAGAAGGTCCTATTATTGGAGGCATGAATGTTTTACAAAATGCGGGACTCCACCTGATACCAAGGGCAAGGAGTGGCGAGCCTTATACAAGGTATACAGATGCCGAAGGTAATACGGTTATTGGTGGGGTTAATGGAGCTCGGCTCCCTTGGCACTATGGTGTTGATCTCCGCGTTGATAAGGATTTTGCCCTAAGCGTTGGGAAAAGACATAAGGATGCACTTGCAGGTATAAAAGCTAAACGCCCTTTATTTATTAAGGCTATACTCCAGGTAAATAATCTTTTGCAAACGCGCGACATATTGTCCGTGTATGGTTATACCGGGAAGCCTAATGACGATGGTTATATATCATCTGCCTATGGAGCACAGTATATTCCCCAGCAGATCAGCCCTCAGGCGTATACTGATTTACTTAGGTATCACTTAGATGACCCTACGAAGTTGAACTATGCCAGAACAATTAGTTTGGCTCTCGATTTTAATTTTTAATAATATTTGTTAATAACTCTATAGGTTATGAAGAACATAAATAAAATACAACTATCCTGCGCTATGGCATTATTGAGTGCTATAAGTATAACAGGGCATATAAGCGCCAGGGAAAATTTGGTGACCTCAACTCACAGAAATGGTTTAAAAACCACCGGAACCGGATGTTTACCGGCGGCGGCGGCAATTGATCTGGATATTAACAATGTTCAGGCCCGATTAATGACGGGGGGAGATATGTGGTGGAATATTGGTGAGCAGGTTGCGGCATATGTTATTCCTGCAAACTCCGGTAAAAGCTCACAGTTTGCCGCTTCCTGTTGGATAGGAGGGTTCGACCAGCAAGGCCAGCTTAAAGTGGCCGGGCAAACCTATCGTCAGGACGGAAACGACTTTTGGCCGGGAGCGTTGGATGCCACCGGTAAAATAAGCTTGGGTGCGTGCAACAACTGGGACTTTTTCTGGAAGGTTGATAAGTCTGATATAAATGCGTTTATTGCGTTATACCAAACGTCCGGGTCATCGGCGATGAAATCCTATAAGTCTATCATGCAGTGGCCTGGGGCAGGGAGTATTTATGCGGTGGGTAATACCGGTCCTTTAGGATTAGATCAGCCTCCTTACTCGAGTAATACCTATGCTCCTTTTGTGGATCTTAACGGCAATGGTATTTATGAGCCTGACAAAGGAGAATATCCGGATATTACCGGCGACGAATATATATTTTGGGTATTCAATGACGCGGGAAGTGTGAAAGAACAATCTGGTACGGCTGCTATTGGGGTGGAGATTCAAACTTGCGGATTCGCCTATGCCACCCAGGATTTTTTGAACAACTCCACGTTTTATAATTATCGGGTTATTAACCGGGGGGCGCTCACGATAGATAGCACATATATAGCAGTTTGGGACGATTGTGACCTGGGTTGGTATTATGACGACTTTATTGGTTGCGATACCTCAAGGGGGCTTGGGATACAATATAACGGTACTAATGATGATGGGAGAGCAGGTGGGCATCCGCCGAATAGCTATGGCCCCTATCCACCACAGGTTGGCGTGGACTATTTTAAAGGTCCTTTACGTATTGTTCACCGCAAAGCGCCATTGGCTGATACGTTCCAGCAGCTTCAAATGACTAATTTTACTTATTTTAATAATGATGCCAGTGCCATAGGAAACCCTGATAATGGCGTTCAGATGTATTACTATATGACAGGTTCAATTAAAACAGGTCAGCGGTTTAGTGATGATTTTCAGGGAGGTGGCAAGCCTAGCAAAGGTTATGGTTCCGGGCCGGTCTCCAATTTTGTATTCTGGGGTGATCCGGGTGATAATTCACAATGGTCTGAGTGTGCCTGTAATAATAATCCGGGTGATAGGCGCTTTATCTTCTCCTCCGGGCCATTTGTATTGATTCCCGGTGCTGTTAACAATATAACATTTGGTTGCATATGGGCGCCACAGCCAGTAGGCGGTTGTCCCTATACCAGCTTTGCTACAATCAGGAATATTGATGATCAGGCTCAGGCCCTATTTGATAACGATTTTAAGACGGTTGAGGGGCCGGAGGCACCGAGGTTGAGTTGTGTAGAGTTAGACAGGAAACTGGTCTTTTATATTGTTAATGATCCTGTAAGCAACAACTATGGCGAAAATTATGGCCGTAACGATGGCTCCTATGTTGACTCTGTTCGATATCACCAGCGCGCCATTAAATCTATTGGTTCGAGAAATCCAAAAGATTCTCTCTATAAATTCGAGGGATACCGTGTATTCCAGTTGGCCAACGGCCTGACATCTTCTGCGGGTATAATTAACCAGACCACGGGTGAAGTTGACCCGACACAAGCCGCAGAAGTTTTTGAATGCGATATTCATAACGGAATAACCCAAATAGTTAATTATGCGAAAAATGTTAATGTTAGCGACACTACCTATTTTCCCGAAATATTGGTGAGCGGAAAGGATAGCGGTATTGTACATAGTTTTGAGCTTACCCAGGACCAGTTTTCAACTACATCGGATAAGCAGTTCGTCAATTATCAAACATACTATTTTGTAGCTATCGCTTACGCTTACAATAATTTTGAACCTTTTAATGCCGATAGTAATCTTACTACGCAGGATCAGCCTTACCTGGGAAGTGCACATGGCGCCGGTGGAATTAATATTCCGGTGGTAGCCGCAATGCCAAATCCCTCCAACGGTGCTATGGGTACCATACTGAATGCTGATTATGGCACTGGTATTGTAATAACGAGGATTGAAGGCCAGGGTAATGGTGGCTTGAACGTTGAAATAGATTCAGCCAGTGAAGATGCAATAGTAACAAATAACTACATTGACAGTGCTGTTTATGTGGCAGGCCGTGCGCCAATTAATGTTAAGGTAATTAATCCTGAAAAAGATTCGGCGTATAACTGGGTATTGCAGATCGTTGGGCCAACATCCACGACAAGGGGCAGTTCATGGGGAATTACCGATACAGCTTCGTGGAAATTAACAGCCTTTGATAGTAAAGGTCAGGTACATGGCGATGTTATTTATAGCGAAGAAAATATAAGTACTGTTAATGAGCAAATCCTTGAGCAATACGGCCTGTCGGTTACCATAAGCCAGGTGGTACCTCCTGGAGTTGATCAAGCTGCCGGGAATGGGTATATTACTTCGTCAATTACATTCGATAATGTTTCCCTGCCCTGGTTGGCTGGTGTACAGACAGTCGCAGATAGTAATGGCGCGAACTGGTTAAGGTCCGGTAACGTTAACACTTATAATGCCCCCGGTACTAATGATTCGTGTAACATGAATGATTATACCAAACTGGACACGAATCTGAACTATGCAAGTATGCTGAGTAATTTTACACCTACAAAGGCGTCGTGGGGCCCTTACGTCCTGGCTGCCGGGTTTAACGGAAAACATAGTGGAATCGGAAGCCCATGCGGATTTGACGTTGCCTATTCGTCTGTTAATCAGGATAGCGCTCACTTTGTGGTTTTACCCGATGTGGATCTTGTATTTACACCGGACAAATCGAAATGGACAAGATGCGCTGTTATCGAAGAGCAGGAAAACCCAGCCCTGGCGCAGGGTGGCGCCCTTAAGTTTGGATTGAGGAACCATGCCGGATGGGATCTGGATATCGCAAGCGATGGCAACACACCGATGTACTCTGAAGTGGTTGGCGATAGGGGAATGTCATGGTTCCCGGGGTACGCTATTAATGAAGGTACAGGGGAACGCCTTAACATAGTTTTTGGCGAAGACTCTTACCTGGGAAGTGATAATGGGGCTGATATGTTATGGAATCCGACAAGTACTGAGTTCAGCCCAT
>Ga0206890_1272_pt1 | contig 13933 bp, 10 predicted proteins | sample Alteio_BWOrgHeat_58_FD_152960 | JGI IMG/M metagenome (GOLD analysis project Ga0206890, IMG submission 152960) | Enriched cells from forest soil in Barre Woods Harvard Forest LTER site, Petersham, Massachusetts, United States - Alteio_BWOrgHeat_Nextera6 ... | reverse complement strand
TGAAGTATTTCAAGATTTCTTTTATACATTGTTCTCGTACCGTCTGACTTTGTTGAATCATATAGACTCGCCACGTCGTCAATTTTTTCTTGGATGAGTATATTATCATTATTTTTAAACGCATTACTTATTCCACTTACACTTCTTACCCAGTAATTTCCACCTCCACCATCAGATTTAGGTTTTTTAGGTAATTTTAAATTATTAGCGAAAGTTGATTGGCTTCTTTCAGATAATCGTCTGAATTTAACCAATTGCATTACAGGCAAGTTCTTAGCAATCATGATTAGGTTTTATAATCTAATTTACAACTTCTTATGATAATTCTTTTTTATTTAACAATTAAAACACACGTTGGTCCCGATTTAATCCCAGGCTTAAAGAAACAATTGGATTTGCAATCCAACCCCCGCGTAAGGGATGGAAACGTATACCGGCCAGCGCCTAAGGCCTTGTCCCGAAGGGACCCCTTTGGGGCAGGCGTATGAGTGCACAGCCCGACCCGACGAAGGAGGGATACGCCCAAAAGTTCATATAACACAGGGTTCTTTCGTCCTTTTCGTCCTCGCAGGGTCTCCGAAGGGACCCTGCGTGAGCTGAAAAATACAAATAATATATAACGCAGGGTCCCTCCGGAGACCCTGTTGAGACGAAAAAACCAGGTTAATCTTTAATCAGCGTAATCAGTGATTCAGACAATGGGTTAGGGATTGGCGTGGATACCGGCCTCGCGCTCAATGCCTGAAGGCGTATGAACAAAAAGGCCGCCCGCTGCTAGGCGGGAACCCCCAAAAGATTCATCCAATTTTATAATCACTCCCCCCAATCCCAAAACAACTTTTATATTTACTACCCCAATATAAACCGTGAATACTATCTGACTATGGCTGAAGCAACTGAAAAAAGAACCTATGATGCTATTGTGATCGGCTCAGGCATCAGCGGGGGCTGGGCCGCCAAGGAACTGTGTGAGCAGGGATTAAAAACGCTCGTCCTTGAGCGCGGGCGCAACGTGGAGCACATTAAGGATTACCCCACCGCCACTACGCCGCCCTGGGAGTTTAAGCATCGTGGCAGGATGAGTACGGCATTCCTGAAGGAAAACCCTTACATCAGCAAGGCTGCTGGTTTTGGCGAGGATAATGCCCATTTTTTTGTGAAAGACAAGGATCATCCCTACATACAGGAAAAACCTTTTGAATGGATACGGGGCTACCAGGTTGGCGGTAAATCGCTTACCTGGGGCCGTGCCTGCCAGCGCTGGAGCGACTTTGAATTTACCAACCCCGAGCGTTTTGGCTATGGCATAGCCTGGCCCATTGGTTATGCAGATGTAGCGCCCTGGTATTCGCATGTGGAAACATTTATTGGCGTATGCGGCAGTAAAGACGGTTTGGAATCGATGCCGGATGGTGAGTTCCTGCCACCGTTCGAGATGAATTGCGTGCAGGAGGTGATCAGCAAAAGCATTAATGAAAATTACAAGGATCGTCACCTGGTACATGCCCGCTGGGCGCATTTGACCCAACCGAAACAAATTCATATCGACCAGGGCCGTGTAAAATGCCAGGCGCGCAATATGTGTATGCGTGGCTGCCCCTTCGGTGGTTATTTTAGTTCGAACAGTTCCACCCTGCCCTGGGCAAAAAAGACAGGGAATTTAACCATCAGGCCATTTTCGGTGGTGCATTCCATTATTTATGACGAAAAACTGGGCAAAGCGTCAGGAGTGAGGGTGATCGATACCAATACTAAGGAGGTAATTGAATATTCGGCACGCATTATTTTTTTAAATGCCTCGGCGCTTAATAGTAACCTGGTGCTGCTCAATTCTACTTCCGGCCGCTTTCCGAATGGTTTAGGGAATGATAATGGTCTGCTTGGAAAATATGTGGCCTTCCAGAATTACCGCGCTTCGGTTACCGGTGATATGGATGGTTTCCTCGATAAATACTACTTCGGGCGAAACCCTACCGAGCTCATTTTGGCCAATTACAAAAATCTGCATAAGCACGAAACGGACTATTTTGGCGGTTATACCACCTTTATGGGCGCATTCCGTGAACAAAGACCTGCCGATACAGATCAGGGGCAAGTGGGCGCAGATTATAAAGATTCGCTTACCGAACCTGGCGGCTGGAAAGTGTACATGTATATGCAGGGCGAAACGGTACCTAAGGAAAGCAATCACGTGCGCTTAAGCAAGGATCAGAAAGACCAGTGGGGGATACCATTGCTGGTCACTTCGGTAGAGTATGACGATAACGATGAGCGGATGATCCAGGATTTTCTGAAGGAGACCAAAGAAATGATGGAAAAAGCGGGTGTCAAAAACGTGGAAACACACGAAAACAAACAGGCTCCAGGCCTCGATATCCACGAAATGGGCGGCTGCCGCATGGGGAATGATCCAAAGACCTCATTGCTGAATAAATGGAACCAATTACACTTATGCAAAAATGTTTTTGTGACCGACGGGGCCTGTATGACAAGCACCGGCAACCAAAGTCCGTCCATTTTATATATGGCTTTAACGGCACGGGCAACAAATTATGCGGTTAGTGAAATGAAGAAAGGAAATTTATAATTACTTTTAGTACAAATTATTGATCGTCAAATTTATCTGTACGCTAATTAAAGTAAACTGAATGATAAGTATCCGAACAAAAATTGCTTGCATTTTGATGCTTGCGGGCTGTATTATTGTTGTTAACACAGCCTCAGCCCAACAAAGCAAACCTGCAGCTCCGCAACCCAAACCCGTAACTACACCCGACAAAACAACAGCTCCGCCATCTGCCGCAACGGCACCTCCGGATAGTATTGGTTCGCTGGTAGACGCGCTATTGGCCAAAATGACTTTGGAGGAAAAGGTCGGTCAGTTAAATCAATACAATGGCGATTGGGAAGCAACCGGGCCAGTGAACAAGGATGTTGTAAATAAACTGGATGAGATCAAAAAAGGCAGGGTTGGCGCCGTTTTAAATATCATGGGCACCACACATTGCCGCACCTTCCAAGAGGCAGCTATGCAATCGCGCTTAAAGATACCTCTGCTTTTTGGGCAGGATGTAATACATGGATATCGCATCACATTCCCAATCCCACTGGCCGAAGCAGCAAGCTGGGATATGGCCGCTATCGAAAAATCGGCACGCATAGCAGCCACTGAGGCAGCCGCATCAGGCATTAACTGGACATTCGCCCCGATGGTGGATATAGCCCGCGACCCGCGCTGGGGCCGCGTAATGGAAGGCGCCGGTGAGGATCCCTATCTCGGATCGCTCATTGCCAGTGCCAGGGTACAAGGCTTCCAGGGAGATGGATTGGGTAGTACTGATGCCGTGATGGCCTGCGCCAAGCACTTTGCTGCCTATGGCGCTGCGGTCGGCGGGCGCGATTATAATAGTGTGGATATGAGTCTGCGTACCCTGTGGTCGGTTTACCTGCCGCCTTTTAAGGCTGCCCTGGATGCCGGGGCCTCAACCTTCATGAACTCATTTAATGATTTGAATGGAACGCCTGCTACGGGTAGCAGTTACCTGCAGCGCGATATCCTGAAGGGCCAATGGGGCTTTAAGGGATTTGTTGTGAGTGATTGGGGCTCGATAGGTGAAATGATCAATCACGGATATGTGAAAGATAATTATGAGGCTGCAGAAGTAGCGATAAAAGCAGGCAGTGATATGGACATGGAGAGCCGCAGCTATATCAACAATCTGGCGAAATTAGTGGCCGATGGTAAAGTGCCTGTCAGCCTGATTGACGATGGCGTAAAGCGGATATTAAGGAAGAAATATGAACTGGGTTTATTTGATGACCCATACCGGTTTATTAACCCGGCAAGGGAACGAAGCGAGCTCAATAAGCCCGAAAATATAGATGAAGCGAGGAGCATTGCCCGTAAAAGTATTGTATTGCTAAAAAATGAGCACCAGTTATTGCCGCTTTCAAAAAATTTGAAGACAATTGCCCTGATCGGTCCGCTTGTTAAGGCGCATAAGGAGCTGAAGGGTTTTTGGGCGCTTGATATAGATAAGAATGAACAGATCCCATCCTTATGGGATGGAATGATAAAGCAGGCCGGGCAAACCAGGCTGATATATGCTCAGGGCTGTGACCTCACCGATATATCGCGCGTGGGTTTTGCCGATGCATTGGCTGCGGCAAATCAGGCTGATGTGGTGGTAATGGCAATGGGTGAGGCGCCTGATATGACCGGCGAGGCAAAAAGCAAGGCCAATATCCACCTGCCAGGAATACAAGAGGAATTGATCAAACAAATAAAGGCAACGGGGAAACCGGTTGTTGTATTGCTAATGGCAGGCCGCCCCATGGTATTTAACTGGACCGCCGATAATGTGCCCGCCATTTTATATACCTGGTGGCTGGGCAGCCAGGGGGGTAATGCCATGGCTGATGTATTGTATGGAGAATATGATCCGGCAGGTAAATTGCCCATTACCTTCCCGCGTTCCGAGGGGCAGATACCAATTTATTATAATCATTACAATACCGGCAGGCCCGCTCAGAACGAGAACGATCTTTATTATAAATCAGCCTATACCGATCTGCCTAATTCACCGCGTTATGCATTTGGCTATGGCTTAAGCTACACCACATTCCAATACAGCGACATCGAGTTCGACAGGCTAATACCCGAAATGAAGGATAATGAGCCGCTATCCTTTTCGGTGATGATTGAAAATACGGGCAAATACGCAGGCGAAGAGGTAGTGCAGCTCTATATAAGACACCTACAGTCGCAACCATTAACACCGGTAAAGGAATTAAAGGATTTTCGTAAGATACTATTGCAGCCAGGCGAAAAAAGACGTATTTCATTTACCATCACAAGAGACAAACTGACATTCTATAATGATAAGCTGGAATTGATCACCCAGCCAGGAGATTTCCTGGTGATGCTGGGAAGCGCGTCTAATGATATCAGGTTACAAAAAACGATCAAGCTGATTAATTAGAATTAGCTTAGAGGTAATGTGACTATGTTATTGCGGTGGGGCCTTAGATTTTCACTGGTGGGCCTGGTACAATTTCGCCAAATTCATTAACGTGGGCCATCATGTTTTCAATATCGCCACCGGCAGAATTTTCCCGGCGTTCCTGTTTGCGCTGCTGCTTATCTTCCTTCCTCTTTTGCTTATTTTTTTCGAGCTGCTTTTTCATAAAGGTTGCCTGGGACTTTGCCATATTTCAGAGTAATTATGTGAATGATGCTTGTATTTAAATTGGATTAAACAAAAAGCACCCCGATCTGAACCAGGGTGCCTACGATTAACTTATAGTGATTTTTTAAATTACCTTTACATTTACCGCATTAAGGCCTTTTTTGCCTTCTTCTACATCGAATTGTACGCGGTCGTTATCGCGGATCTGATCGATGAGGCCTGTTGAATGTACAAAGATATCGCTCCTGTCATCAGTTTGTGATATGAATCCGAATCCCTTTGTAACATTGAAAAACTTTACTGTTCCTTCTTTTTGCATTATATTTTTTGATAAGGGAGCAAGGTAGGCATTTGCATCGGGGTATTTTCTTTTTAGTAAAAATATTCAACTTTTATTTTAGTCAAGGCAACTATTCGTGCGATACAACGTTATAACTATAATGTTTAAAAAGAGAAACTGAAAAAAGAAAATTATTGCATTATAATTACATATCTTTATAAACAACATACCACTCTATTATTTGCTGATACGACTTTAAAATATTTGCTGATACTTAGTTATTACCAGTTTTTCTGATCGGTAGTATTTAAGCATTTACCAATCAGATAAACATGAATCTCGCAGAAGACTTTAACAATTCAGTGGCTTATTATACCCAAGGGCAAAGAATAGCACACTGATGGCATTTTTAGATCACGTATTACAACCTCCATCCTATGGATGGAAGGATGCAGATGGAAGTTTAGTTAAACCCACTATCGGGCAAATTTTCAAGGAATTTTTTTCGAGGTTGAATGTATTTAAGGACCTGAAAAACTGGCTCCCCTTCTTTAGCTGGCTTAAGGTTTTGTGCCTTACGCCCTTCTTCTTCCTGTTTGTTTTCCATTTTTTTAGTCTCTATATGCTGCTGGCTGCGTTTTTGTACAGCATGATTATTATGGGAACGCACGGTACAGTATGGCATCACCGTTATTGTACACATGGGGCATATAAGTTCAGGAATAATTTTTGGCGGTTCTTTACCCAAAACCTGACATTGAATGTTATTCCTGAGGAGATCTATGTGATCTCACATCATGTGCATCATTCCAAATCAGACCAACCCGGAGATCCATATAATGCGGAAGCCGGTTTCTTATATTGCTTCCTGGCCGATGTAAATCACCAGCCCATAGCCAAGAACATGAGTGAGGCAGATTATAACCGGGTGAAATTATTAATGCTTCACACCGGCATAAAGGCCAATAATTATGAACAATATAAGCGCTGGGGTTCTTATGTAAACCCTGGCCGCGCAGTATTATCATGGATATTGAACTGGTCGTTCTGGTACCTTGTGTTTTTTCTTTTGGGCGGACATGCCTTAGCATGTACCTTATTCGGTGCCGCAGGTTTTTGGGCCGTTGGCGTACGGACCTTTAATTTTGAGGGCCATGGCAAAGGCACCGGTCATCAGCGCGAAGGGATCGACTTCAATCATAAGGACAAATCAGTAAATCAAATATGGCCGGGCTTTGTAGCCGGCGAATGGCACAATAACCATCACTTGTTCCCCAAAAGCGCCCGCAGCGGCTTTAAACCAATGCAGCTGGATCTTGCGTGGCAATATATACGCCTGATGAACAGATTAGGCGCCGTAAAAAGCTATAAGGATAACAAGAAGCAATTCAACGAGCTATATTACAAACCGGCACTTGAAAGAAAAAAGCAGTTAGCCGCCGTTAAGCTGGTGGCCAAGCAATCTGTAACGTAAGCGTACTAAATCTAATTAGCTGTATAGTCTATAAATTCGCGGTTATACCTGCTACGGTATTGTAGTGGCGACAGGCCTGTTACCTTTTTAAAAACAGCACGAAACACTTTGGGATCTGAGTAGCCCACTTTATCCATCACCTCATATACGCCTGAACGGGTAGATTCCAGTGTCTTTTTTACCACCTCTATCTTCACCCTTTGCATGTATTCTTTTACTGTATTCGCTGTTGCTTTTTTAAACCTGCGTTCAAGATTGCGACGCCCCAGTGCCAGCATGGATGCCAGCTCGCCCACGGATATTTGGCTTTGTACATTGGTTTCAATATATTCCTGTGCCTTTCTAACGGCAATATCCTCGTGGCTCTTCTGAGGGCGAAATATAATAAATGGCGATTGGCTGTCGCGATGAATATCGATCTGAAACCCTTTGGCACAAAGTACAGCAATATCATGCCCCACAAATTTTTCCACAAGGTAAAGGATAAGGTTGAGCCACGAATATGCCCCGCCGCTGGTGTAAATATTATTTTCGTCAGTAATGATCTTATCATCCATCAGGTTCGTTGACGGGTACATCTGCCTGAAAAGTTCGGAAAATTGCCAGTGTGTGGCGCAGGTTTTACCATCCAGCAATCCTGTACCGGCTAATATAAATGCGCCTATACACAATGCCGCCACACCCGAGCCTTTGCCATACTGCATTTTTATCCAGTTAAGCATCTGCTCGTTATCCGCCAGTATCTTCTGCATATTACCGTGCACAGAAGGTATAATAACCAGGTCAGTATGTTCCACCTCGTTGATCAATGCATCCGGGTGTATGGTAAATAATCCTTTTTGCATGGTAGTTGATTTATATTGGCCCACCAGTTGAATGGTTAGCTCAGGCTCTCTTCCCTCCTCCATCAGGTAATCATTTACGCGGCGAAGGATCTGGTAGGTACCCTCAATAGTAGTCACACTGCAATCGCCCTCAGGAATTAAAATAGATATATGCTTCATATCGTAAATTTACAATAAGTGGAGTTCGCAAACAACCCTTAAAAATGTCGTTTTTCGTAGTTTATCAGCTTTGGCCGTAACGCTACCTTTGGGTCATACAAAACAACGCGAACAATGGGAAAGATCGTATCGCTGGTTCATACATCACTGGATGGATATATGGCCAACTCAAACAGAGAAATGAATTGGGTTATCTTTGATTCGACCCTGAATGATTATGTAACCGGTATCCGCCAAACTGCTGCCGGTACGATTTTCGGACGAAAAACCTTCCAGATGATGGAAAGCTACTGGCCGAAGGTGCTCGAGAATGCAAACGACCCTAATGATGAATCGGACGCATCTGTAAGCTATGCCAAATGGGTTACGGATCATGTCAAAGTAGTGGTATCAACAACGCTGAAAGAAACAACATGGGCAAATACCAAATTTGTAAGTGACAATATTAAGGCTGAATTAAGCCGGTTGAAAAATGAGCTTGATGGCGACCTGCTGCTGATCGGCAGTCCCAACCTGCACAAAACGCTGATGGAACTCGACCTGATCGACGAGTACCGCATCACCGTAAATCCAATAGCCCTGGGCAGCGGCATTCCATTATTCAGTGATATAAACCGGGTTACCAAATTACAACTGCTGGATGTTAAAAAGTTTGACAATGGTGTTGTGGGGCTGCATTATCAAAAGAAATAAGCTGCATGCTTTACAGCGCGGCATGCCCAGGGATTTATTGCATTGTTTACTGAATAATGATATTTCGGTTGTAATAAATAGATAACTTGCCTTCATATAAACCGATAAATTGTTACTATGGAAACAGCTGATGATCTGCAGAAGGCCAAAGGTGAGGCGCTAAAAAAATTACATGAACGCGAGGGTATATTTGTTATTCCCAATCCCTGGGATGCAGGTTCGGCCCGCATACTCGAAAGCCTGGGATTTGAAGCGCTTGCTACTACCAGTGCCGGCCTTGCCTTTTCGATTGCAAAACCGGATGGTGTTGGTGCTGTTACCCGTGAAGAAACCCTTGAAAATGCAAGGGCCATCCTTTCCGCTACAAAACTTCCTGTTGCTGCCGACCTTGAAAACGGTTTCGGCGATGACCCGGAAACCTGTGCCGAAACTATTTTATTGGCCTCCAAAGCAGGTCTTGTGGGTGGTTCGATAGAGGATAATAGCGGGAATTCTTATGACCCTATATATCCTTTTGAGTTGTCGGTAGAGCGTGTGAGGGCGGCGGTAAAGGCAGCACGCAGTTTGCCGTTTCATTTCACTTTGACAGCCAGAGCAGAGAACCTGATCTATGGACGTATTGATTTGAAAGATACTATCAGGCGGCTGGAAGCTTTTGCTGATGCAGGCGCGGATGTGCTTTTTGCACCCGGCTTAAAAACTAAGGAGGAAATTGAAGCCGTTGTAAAAGCAGTGGCTCCCAAACCAGTAAACGTTGTTATAGGGTTGGGTGTAAATGGATTTACCCTTGATGAGCTGCAGGAGATGGGGGTGAAGCGCATAAGTCTGGGTTCATCACTTGCACGTGCGGCATATGGCGCATTCTATAATGCAGGGGAGGAGATAAGTCAAAAGGGAACCTTCAGCCTTACAAATAACGGTATCCCGTATGCAAAACTCAATACCCTGTTTAAATCATAACAGTCGTTAAACAATTATGGGCCCTTAAAGGGCCCATAAGAATCAACAAACAAACAACTAAACATTAATGATATCCGGGGTTCTGTACAAGTACAGTTTTCCCGGATTTTATCATTAGGTCGATCTGACCCTGTGGTATGGGGTAGTATTCATTGCGGCCCTTTGTAAAGTGGCCATTTGGTATATCGGTAGTTATAGGGCCTTCGTATTGGAAAAAGGCATTGAGGGCCACATCGGCTATGCCCCATCTAACCAGGTCAAAAAAGCGATGGCCTTCCATAGCCAATTCTACCTGGCGCTCATAATAAATGGCCTTTAGGGCATAGGCTTGTCCCTGACCTGCAAAATTCCCATCAGGGTAAGGCATAATAAAGTAATTGGCCGCGGGAGTGTTTGAAACACCATTTGTCGGGTTATTGTTATCAAGATATGTATATACAAACCCTTGCGGATTTGCTGCCCGGTTACGAACCATGTTTACATAAGTTTCCGCTTGTGTAAGGTTGCCTAATTGCGCCTCGGCTTCTGCAGCCAATAGCAAAACGTCGGCAAAGCGGATGATACTATAATCAACCCCTGTGCCTGGTCCCCACGAATGCTGGTCGCCATTGGTATTCTGTTCGGCCTGGGTATAAACATGTTTAATGGGCGAGTAAGGGCCCGAAAACCGCTGGTCGCGTATCCAATCATTTCCTGGATGTAAACCCCAATCCAAATAAGGAATGCCACGGCGGCCTACTGTCCAATCCAATCGTGGATCAATTGTGCCTGCATCAGGGGTAAAGCTGTCAGAAGATTGCAAACCTTCATCAGTTTTAATCGCATGTGTATCAAAATCGTCCAGGTAAGGTAAGCCTGTTGCCGGATTGGTACGGAAGTGATTCGCCAGGTCGAGCGTAGGCTGGTAAAAGCTGCAGCAATCAAAGGGGCTGGTGGTTCCATAAGGATAATTCAGCCTGTCGCCATCATTGGCCTGGGTAATACCACCCGGATCGGAGTTGGCTATCGACTGTATGGCGAATACCGTTTCTGAATTATTTTTGGTGTCCGCATTAAAATTATCATGGAACTTGGCTACCAGTGCGTAAGCCAGGCCGTTTGAGGTTTGTCCCTGTGTGATCACGGGATCAAAAACAGCTTTTGCTTCTGCATACTTATGTTCAAACATAAAGGCTTTACCTAAATATGAACCTGCTGCCCATTTGTTGGCCCGGCCCACATCTGTTTGCGTGGCTGGTAGGTTTGCGTAAGCATATTGAAAATCGGCCTCTATCTTGGGCCAGATGTCCGTTGTGTTTGGCTGAACCAGGTCGGTTGTTGTTTCATCGATCCATGGTACATTATTGAACATCTTTTTCAGGTCGAAATAATAATGCCCTCTTAAAAAACGTGCCTGCCCTAAAATATTAGCAAGATCGGTAGCAGAATACCCTGGGGTTTTAGTAGCGGCTTTAATTACGTTATTACAACGCGTGATGCCTTCATAATCAGCTACCCATTTGGTATTAAAGAATGGGTTGCTAGGAATGGGTGAAAACACGGCTATTGCTGCTATAGGGTCCTGGTCACCAGCGTTACTGCCTTTGTGGGCATCGCCGCCAGCTACACCGCCATAAACCCAATTATCCGGCGATGCCTGCCATGAATCGGCCCCGCCAAACGCTTGCCCATCAGCTTCAACACCGCGCAATGCGCTGTAGGCACCAATCAGCAAGCCATCAACGCCGGGCTTGGTTTGCAAAAGCTCCGGGCTTAATGTCCCGGTCTGGGGCGATTGCAAATATGATTTTTTGCACGAATAATTTGCTGATATTATTCCAAATAGTATCAGCATGATCACATATCTTGATTTTTTCATATCAGTAATATTTATCATATACATTATAATGAAAGATTAACGCCTATTAGGAAGGTGCGCGAGCTTGGATAAGTACCTTCATCAACACCAAAATCGGTTGTTGAGTTACCCGGAAGTTCCGGATCCAGACCGGAATAGCCTGTGATGGTAAATAAATTAGCTGCCGACACATATATCCTCAATTTTTGGATGCCTGCTTTCTTCAACATCGCCGGGGCAAATGTGTACCCTATCACGGTGTTCTTTGCACGCAGATATGACCCGTTTTCGATAAAGTAAGAGTTGGCCGTTGCATTGGTGCTGAAATAGCTGTTCAACTCCTGTATCGGAGCCTTTGCATTCATATGTTGTGGTGTCCACGAATCATACAGCGCTGTATAACTCTTGGCAGTTTCATATGATGAATAGAAATCCCTCCAGTAGTTGACGTTATTCCATATCTTATTGCCGAACACGCCATACAAGAATATATTGAAATCAAAATTCTTGTAGGTAAAGCCCAGGTTAAGGCCCGTACTGAATTTTGGATTAGGATTACCGAGGAAGGTACGGTCGGCATCAGTAATTATGCCATCACCGTTTACGTCGGCATATTTAAAACGACCCAGGCCGATATCGGTTTCATAAACAGCGTTCGGATCGCCGGTTGCCTTTTGTGCCTTGGCGTTTGCCGCATCAATTTCAGCCTGCGAGTTCCAGAAACCCACAACCTTATAACCGAAGAATTCACCTACCGGATTGCCAACCTGGTTGCGCACCAGGTTAACACCTACCCTGCGACCAAAATCATCATCGAAGTAATTTGCATCTGTATTAACCTTCAGGATTTTATTGTTGTAAGTAGTAAACGATAAGGTAGCATTGATCTTCATATCATGGTTGATCTTAAAATTACCAGTTACAGAAGCATCAATACCATTATTTTGCATTCGGCCTATATTAACAGCAGGTGCTGTTGGGTCGCCGGCCGTTCCTGGTAGTTCTGCACCAACAAGCAGGTCCTGGATGTCTTTACGGTAATAATCAACAGTAATTGACAGCATATCATGAAATAAGGTAGCGTCGAAACCTATGTTACTGTTAATATCCTTTTCCCATTTGGCGGCCGGGTTGCCTAAAAAGCTTTCATAATAGCCGGGCACTATATTAGTACCGCCTATGCCGTAATAAGATTGCCCGATAGCGCTTGAAAATTGAGTAAATTGGTTAGCCGTGCTAATATTGGTTTGATTACCCAGTACACCGTAACCTCCGCGTATTTTCAAGTCGGAGATCCATGACATGTTTTTCATAAACTCTTCCTGCGAAATACGCCAGCCGGCGCTTATAGCCGGAAACCAGCCATATTGCGACACGAAAGCCGATGAGCCATCGCGCCTGATCACAGCACTGAGCAGATACTTATCATTAAAAGCATAATCAGCCCTTCCTATGTATGAGAATAACGACCGCGCTGCGTTGTTATAACCGTAATTACTCTGCCCTGTAGCGCTGCCTGTTGATAGGCTCACATAATTTGGGTCGAAGGAGAAGTAGCCCTGGCGACTTCCGCCCTCACCACTACCCCCGTTACGGTTGGCTTCGGTACCGGCAACAACCTTTAAGTCATGCTTTCCAAAGCTCTTATGAAATGTAAATGTATTGGTCCAGGTATAATCATAATTGCTTGACGAACCCTGGTTATATTGATTTACCAATGAGTTTTCTGCATTTTCATAAGTTGGGTATTGGAACGAATGTGTTGTGCTCGAACTCAGATCACCACCAAACGAGGTACGGAAGGTTAAAAATTTCAATACATCCACTTCGGCAAATACATTACCGAAGAGACGGTATCCCAAAGTTTTATCATTGCGTGTACGTTGCTGAATAGCAACGGGGTGATCATCATCACTACAAAAAAAGGAAAAGGCAAGGTAAATATCCAATATGATGCTTATTATGGCACACAGGTACCAAAAGGCGGTAACGTTTTTCATACACTTAACCCGCAACAAACTGCTGATTTGAGATTAGAGGCCGAGAAAAATTCGGGCCAGACAGATATTTCGGATCAGCAATATGGTAACGGGCCTACTTATGTGTTACCTGATTACATCATACCAGCAGGCGCGCACAACGGCGACCCTTCTGTTAATCCATCACTTTACTATGTAAATCCGAATTATACCGACCCTAATGATTACAATAATTTTTACCGGATTGTAAAGGCAAATAAAACAGGCACCGACTGGTACCATGAAGTATTTAAATCAGCCCCTATACAAAGTCATAACATTTCAATGAGCGGGGGCAGCGACCAGGGCAGTTACCTATTCTCTCTGAATTATTTTAATCAGCAGGGAACATTGATCAATACTTATGATAAAAGATATACCATACGTTCAAACAGCCAGTATAATGTGAACAAAAGTTTCAGGGTAGGTGAAAATCTGGCTTATTCAGTTACTGATAATCCGCAGGTATCGATTAATA
>Ga0206890_1271_pt1 | contig 13938 bp, 2 predicted proteins | sample Alteio_BWOrgHeat_58_FD_152960 | JGI IMG/M metagenome (GOLD analysis project Ga0206890, IMG submission 152960) | Enriched cells from forest soil in Barre Woods Harvard Forest LTER site, Petersham, Massachusetts, United States - Alteio_BWOrgHeat_Nextera6 ... | reverse complement strand
TACCATAGTCGACACCGTACAACCTGCCCCAAGCGAATAAGCAATGGTAGCCGTCCCTGCTGATACGCCCGAAAGAACTCCATCAGTTTCATCTATGCTGGCAATAGCGCTGTTGCTGCTACTCCATGCACCTCCATTCGGCAGGTCAGTCAGCGTTTCTGCTGAACCTACACATACGCTTGTACTACTAATTGCACCCGGTAAAGAATTAATAGTCACAACTGTCGTTGCCGGGCAACCGCCTACGGTGTAACTAATGGTAGCTGTGCCTAGTGCTATACTGCTCACAATACCTGTAGTGTTAACTGTTGCTACGCCCGTTGTACTGCTGCTCCAGATCCCACTACCTGATGGATCAATTAATGCAGTCGTGGAACCTATACACACAGCCATGCTGCCTGAAATCGCTGCGGGAGCAGCATTAATAGTTACAGTAGTAACGGTACTGCACCCCGTGGGCAAAGCATAAGTAATCACAGCAGTGCCCGGAGCCACACCTGAGATAACGCCCGATACCGGATCTGCCATAGCAATACCTGTATTACCGCTGCTCCACGACCCGCCAGTGGTAGCGCTGGTTAAAGTTGTCGTCAATCCTTCGCATAGATGGGATGTACCTGCAATAAGGGCGGGCAGTAGACTTACCGTTACTGTTGCTGTTGCAGCACAACCAGTAGCATATCCATAACTAACCGAAACCGTGCCACCTGATAAACCACTCACCAGGCCAGTACTGGAAACAGTCGCCGTCGCGGTGCTACCACTACTCCACACACCACCAGTTGATGTTTCAACTAATGCCGTCGTAGTCCCCGCGCACATACTCATTATTCCCGTTATCCCCGACGGCACAGCATTAACAGTGACCACAGCAGCAATAGTGCAGCCAGCTGGTAGTGAGCCTGTCGAACCTAGGGAATAAGTAATGGTTGCAGTACCGGCAACAATGCCGCTCACAATTCCGGTTGAGCCAACCATCGCAACCCCTGTATTGCTGCTCATCCATACACCTCCCCCGGCCGTATTGCCAAGCGCAGTCGTAGCTCCGGCGCACACATGCAGCGTTCCGCTTATCGCAGATGGCGCTAAGTTTACCGTAACTACCACAGTAGCAACACAGCCTGCGACAGTAGTATAAGTAATTACTGTAGTACCGGTCGCAACCCCAGTAACATTACCTATGCTGTTAACCGTTGCAATCCCGCCGCTGGCCGGACTCCATGTGCCGCCAGTTGTTGCATCCGCAAGAGCAGTTGTAGTGCCTAAACACATGCCCAAACTCCCCGTAATAGCCGATATTGGATTTACGGTTATGATTTTAGTTACTGAGCAACCTGCTCCCAATGAGTAAGTGACGGTTGTCGTGCCAAATGATACACCGGTAACATTTCCAGTTGCATCAATGCTCGCAATCCCGCCGCTGGAGGTACTCCATACCCCTCCGCTAATGGCATCGCCCAAAGCAATCGAATCGCCGGCGCATACGCTTCCAGTCCCCGTTATCGCTAATGGAGTAAGATTAACAGTCACGGTGGTATTTACAGAGCAGCCCCCATGTGTATAGATTATAGTATCTATTCCCGCCAATCCGCCTGTAACAATGCCGGTAGATGGTGAGCTTGCCGAACCCACGGTTGCAATACCCATAGTGCTGCTACTCCATGCCCCGCCCGTAGTGGCATCAGTTAACATTGTTGTAGTGCCTGCACACATGCTCATTGTTCCGGTTATCGCAGCAGGCGCTGCATTTACGGTTAATATCTTAGTTACCGTACAGCCGGTTGATAGTGAGCCTGTCGAACCTAATGAATAAGTAATAATCGTCGTCCCGATAGCCGCACCCATCACCATCCCATTCAATGACCCCACGGTTGCCGCTGCCGTATTACTGCTGCTCCATACGCCTCCACCAACGGCATCACTCAAAGTTGTTGTATCGCCTGCGCAAACAGATGGCGCACCAATAATTCCACCGGGCGACAAGCTCACTGTCACAATAGTCGTAGCCTTGCAGCCTGCTGAAGAAGTGTAGCTAATCACAGTTGTACCAGTGGCAATCCCGGTTACGTTGCTTGTCGATGGTGAGCTTGTCGAACCCACGGCGGCTACCGATGTCACAGAGCTACTCCACGTTCCGCCTGTTGATAGTGAGCCTGTCGAACCTACGCTCTCACCTATCACCGCTCCTACACATTCGGCGGTAGGGCCGGTAATAGCAGGGATTGCATTCACCGTTATAATCGCAGTTCGCGCGCAGCCGGTAGGCAAAGTATAAGCGACAATGTTCGTGCCAGCCGACACACCACTTACAACTCCCGACACAGACCCAACGATAGCTATACTAGCCGGTGTAGCAGTCCATACCCCTCCGCTTGTAGCGTCAACCAAAGTAGCAGTCGCACCCACGCACATAGACAATGTGCCTCCAATGGTCAACGGTAAAGGGTCAATGGTTAATATAACGTGAGTAGCACAGCCCGTGGCGGGGTTGGTATAAGTAATCACGGATGTGCCGGGAGTTATACCCGTTACTACGCCCGTAGATGGTGAACCCGCCGAACCTATGGTAGCCACAGTAGTGCTCCCGCTGCTCCATACCCCACCCGCGGTATGATCGTTTAATATCGCAGTTGAGCCGGAACATACCGTCAACGTTCCGGTAATGGTTAATGGTAAAGGGTTAATGGTTAATGTAGTGTGGGCGCTACAGCCTGTAGAACTGGCAGTATAGGTGATAGTTGCTGTACCCGCGGAAACGCCAGTAATAATGCCAGATGCTGACCCCGCAGTAGCAATACTCGTATTGCTGCTACTCCATGTGCCGGCTCTAAGTAGTGAGCCTGTCGAACTATCGCTCAATGCAGTAGTAGAACCCGCACATAAAACCTCAATACCACTTATAGCAGGAGGCAAGGGATTGACTGTTACAATTGTACTCGTAAAGCATCCCGCCCCGATCGAGTAAATAATAGAAGCAGTACCCACCGTTACGCCGCCCACCATGCCAGTGGGGCCCACTGTGGCCACCGCTGTATTAGCACTGCTCCAGCTACCGCCTCCGCCATCAGTTAGCAGAGTGGTTGCTCCGGGGCACACATACATATTACCCGTTATCGCAGATGGCGTAGTATTGACAGTTTCCGTAGTAGTTACAGCACAGCCATCAGGCAGGGTATACGAAATAGTGGCCGTGCCGGCCCCGCCACCTGTGAGTATTCCCGTAGCGCTCACTACACTTGCCACAGCCGCATTGCTGCTGCTCCACGAACCGCCGGTCGCCGCATCGCTCATCAATGTCGCCAGACCTACGCATACTTCCGTAACTCCGCGAATAGCAGGCGGCGAGGCATTGACAGTTACAATAGCTGTAACTGAACATGTGCCAAGCGTATAAGAAATAGTTGCCGTGCCTGCTGATACACCATACACGTTCCCTGATGTATCAACTGTAGCAACGGCAGTCCCGCCCCCGCTCCAGCTACCTCCGGTAACAGCATCGCTAAGCGCTGTTGAACTGCCGGGGCATACAGTAAGCGTTCCGCTTATCGGCAATGGAGCATTATTAATGGTTACTGTTGCGGCAACAGCACAGCCCGTACTTAAAGTGTAAGAAACTGTTGCAGTGCCGGTGGTGTCACCCGTCACAATGCCAAAAAGCGGATCAATAGTAGCGATAGAAGTATTGCTACTCGTCCAGAAGCCGCCGGTTATCGTGTCACTGAGCGCGGTGGTTGCCCCTGTGCAGGTACTCATTATCCCCGATATGGCTGACGGTGAGGAAAGAACAGCTATCGCAGTTGTTGCACTGCACCCGTCTGGCAAAGTATACGATATTGTTGCCGTTCCGCTGGCCACTCCTTCCACGATTCCAGCCGAACCAGCGGTCGCTATTGCTGTGTTACTGCTGCTCCAACTTCCGATTCCAGGCCCGCTGGTTACCGTTATCGTTGCTCCCGCGCAAAGGCGGCTTGCCCCGGTAATGGCGGCTGGTGAAGGGTTTACCGTTACAACAATGGAAGTGATACAACTCCCTGCAATCGTATAGGTGATTGTTGCTGAGCCCATAACAGAAGTACTCCCGCCCGTTGTAACGCCTGACGTTATGCCCACTGATGCAGCCGATATATTACTGCTGCTCCATGTGCCGCCTGTAATAGCCTCGGTTAAAGTCGTAGTTGTTCCGCCGCATATTATGGTAGTCCCTGTTATAGCTAGTGGTAACGGATGCACAGTTACTATAGCAGTAGCAATGCATCCTGTAGGCAGCATATAGGTGATCATAGCCGTGCCGGCAATGATACCGGTGACTACGCCTGTACCCGAATTAACGGTTGCGGTTGTAGTAGCGCTGCTGCTCCATGTGCCGCCGCTCGTGCTGTTGCTGAGCGTAGTCGTTGCCCCTGCGCACATGCTCGCTATGCCCGTTATCGCCGGAGGCTGCGGGTTCACGGTTATGGTGGCTGTGGCCGCGCAGCCGGTAGCCGGTATTGTATATCTGATAGTTGTAGTGCCTGAGCCTATGCCTGCAACCGTACCTCCTGTACTTATTGTGGCAGCTAATGTATTTGTACTACTCCAGGTACCACCAGTAGTAGCTTCGCCTAAATCAGTCGTTTGTCCTCCGCAAACCTGCAAGATGCCGGTTATTGGTGTGGAAATGGATAGAATATTTACTGTTGCCGTCGCAGCCGGGCATAACAGGCCAAATGAATAGGAAATGACTGATGTTCCCGGCAAAACCGCCACAACTATTCCGGAAGTAGAACCAATGGTAGCTATTGCGGTATTGCTGCTCCTCCACGTCCCGCCCGATGACGAATCACTTAAACCTGCCGTTAAGCTCACACATATGCTTGCTCCGGTAATAGCAGGCGGCGCACTGGCAGTAACATGGATGGGAGCCGTGACAACGCAGCCATTCCAATTAGCGGTAGCTGTATAAATGCCCGTGTCTGTTGTTGCAAAGCCAGCAATAACCGGATTTTGCAATGAGTGTGAGAAAGAGCCTGGCCCGACCCAAGTAAAAGTTTCACCTGAAGAATCTGGTCCCGCAAAAAGACGGAGTGTATCGCCGCTGTGGCAAACAGGTGAATTGCTGGATACCGATAGAGCTGGATATGAACCAATAATTGCATAGGTCGAAAATGTATCTGTGATACCCGTAAAAGTTTTTATCACACTATACACGCCCGAATTTGCCAGCGTAGCTCCCGTTATAACCGGGTTTTGCAAGGTGCTCGTAAAACCATCTGGCCCATACCAATGATACGTCGCTCCTGTTGAATCACCGCGATCGAAAAGGTCAAGGGTGGATCCAGTGCATACCGGCCCATTATTACTAACACAACTGCCCGAAGGTAAAGTATCAACAGCTATGCCATAGCCAATACCACCATCCGTATTGCCGCAAGTCACCTCAAAAGAGTATATAGGAGCGCAAGATTTTATTGTAAAATCGCCGCCATTACCGCCGTCAAACCATGAAGGGCCGGATAAAGGACCCATTAATAATCCTGAATACAAGTAACAGGGACTATCAGTAGTACTGTAACATTCAGTATATGATGTCATATCGGCTGTAGTAAGGAAGTAAGGCGATCCACTAACATAAATTTGCATGTATTCTCCTCCGCCATAACCCGCGCCGTAAGGCCCGGAGTTGATTCCATTGGCATTAACCTTTATACTATACACAGGTATACTGCATGTATAACTATAGCTACCGGGGCTGGAGTACTGACCGACCCGATAGTTAAAAGGGCCACTAAGACATGAAAATGAGACAGTAGGTGTAATTCCCGCTGATGTAACGGTTACACCCAATGAACCATAATAGGAAGTGCCGCTGGTATTAGTAAGATTAATAAATTGCCCCTTTGCATTTACTGCAAATACAAATAGTAAACCAGATAATATGAAAATGTACTTTTTCGTATAAATATACTTTTGTCAAACATGCTCTGAAAATACCTCAGTCAAAATTAACATTTATTACTAATAATACCGATCCTTTTTACCCGCATTTAAAGGCGTCCCACACTTCAAAAAAAGTGTGGGACGTCTTAAATATACCGGCCGGCTTGTCACGCTGCATTTCCTCTCAAGCCCGCACTGAGCTCGGGCGATATGGGGAAGGCAGGGTGATACTTCCCCCTCTCCCTCGGAGAGGGCCGGGGAGAGGCCTACTCCTTCACAAACAGCGCCTGTCCGTTGCTGCTGTTGCCGTTATACAGTTGCATCACGTAGGTCCCCGGCGCCAGCCTGCTCACATCTATATTCGTGCTGTTGCCGTCCAGGCCGCCCTTCAGCAAGGGAGACAAGGGTGGCCTTAGTCCTCTGTGCCATTCGTGCAGCTCTCAGCAGCTTATAGCAGTTGTGATTATTTCCAAGCTATATTATTAAATATATTATTAAATAATATTATTATCAAACCCACCACGCGCAAACCAAATTATTTCCCGTAATATAAAGTGGCAGTATTATCTTCAAAACACTTCTACGGGCAGACAAAATTATTTTCTATTATATGGCAATTGAGCCATTGCCTGTCCCGCTTACTGCGGGGAGCCATTAGGTCATTAAGCTATTTTCACCCCCTTTTTATGGTGTAAACTAAATCGCAAATCATAATATGTCCCTATGGCTATCAGGATATGCCAAAGCCTTTAATTAATCGGCACAATTTTCCGCAGCACCATTTTTTGAAACCCGCCACCACCGCGCCTCCCCGGCGAAAAAAAAATTTCACTACCCGTAACAACCCGCAAAACTTTTTATGCGGTTGTACATTTACATTAAACAAAATCCACAAACCCATGACTTTAATATTAAAAAAAATGATCCGGATTGCCCCGATAGCTATCGGGGGGAGAAGATTATCACCAGTATCCTGGAAAAAGTTTCGCTTTCCCAAAATGTTCGGGAAAGCGGGGGTGCATTGGCCAGTCAAAACCCCATAATCCAAATTTCATTTTCAAAAAGGCAGGTTTTGGCATGTTGATGATAAAGCGCAAATTGAAAATAACTGATAATCAGCACTATAAAAATATTTTCTGTCATATAAATACATACTCCAGAGTAAAAAGTCATGTTGAAGTATCATAAAAGTCATGGAAACAGCAAAATTAGTCATGCAAAATCGGCGTTTTTCTTACAAAAAGTCAACCGGGGACAATCTCACTTGTTGGCATAAAATTGGCAAATCAGCGGTCTGCGGCAACAGTTTTGCGTTACCAGGATATACGGAAATGCAGGGGTGTATGCAATCAACATAACTATGTATAAAATTAAATAAATTTATATAAAAAAACTAATGTCATTTTTATTTCCTTTTTCAACGTTATGATTTGTCAGGAAATGTCATGTTTTTATAAAACAATTTTTACCATACTTTCGAAAAATGACCAATAACAACAAAAAAATCACTTTATAAAAAAATATACAGTCTTGCAAAAGCACAGATAGGAAAAGTAGTCCCACCTAAATAAGATACATGGAAACCTCGGGTGCGGTAACCATTTAACCTTTTGACCATTTAACCTTTTAACACAAATCACCCCATCATTTAGTATTAAATTAACCTTATATTGATTTCTGCAAGCTATTATTCCCGTACCTTTGCGCCCTGAATAAAACAGCCCCTCCCGATTTTCTTCTACGGCGGGGTTATTTTTAGAAGAAAAAAAGTACTAAAATCCGCTGCGGCGGGATGGAAAAAGAGGGGTTTTTATGGATATTCGTAACATTGCCATTATTGCACACGTTGACCACGGAAAGACAACGCTGGTGGACAAAATTCTGCATACTACCAACGTCTTTCGGGACAACCAGGACACCGGCGAGCTGATCATGGACAGTAATGACCTGGAGCGTGAGCGTGGAATTACCATCCTGGCAAAAAACGTTTCGGTAACGTATAAAGGCGTAAAAATAAATGTAATAGATACTCCGGGCCACGCCGACTTTGGCGGGGAAGTGGAACGCGTGCTCAAAATGGCAGATGGTGTATTGCTGCTGGTAGATGCGTTTGAAGGGCCAATGCCCCAAACGCGTTTTGTGCTGCAAAAAGCGCTTAACCTCAACCTTCACCCGATAGTTGTGATCAATAAAGTGGACAAGCCAAACTGCCGCCCTGAAGAAGTGCATGATGCAGTGTTCGAACTTTTCTTCCAGCTTGATGCTACCGAAGAGCAATTGAACTTCCCCACTGTTTATGGTTCGTCCAAACACGGTTGGTTCAATACCTCTTTAACCCCCACTACCGATATAACCGTATTGCTGGACACCATACTGGAAAAAGTACCTGCCCCGGTGGTAGTGGAAGGCCCTGTGCAAATGCAGATTACCTCCCTCGATTATTCTTCCTTCCTTGGCCGTATAGCAATAGGCAAAGTGACCCGTGGCGTGATGAAAGAAAACCAGCCGGTAATGCTGTGTAAGGCAGATGGCACCATGCAGCGCAGCCGTATCAAAGAGCTTTATGTTTTTGTGGACATGGGGAAAAAGAAAGTGGCCGAAGTGCAATGTGGCGATATTTGCGCCATAGTAGGCATAGAGGGATTCCAGATAGGCGAAACGATTGCAGATATTGACAACCCGGAGGCCATAAAGATCATCCCGATTGATGAGCCAACGATGAATATGCAGTTCAGCATCAACAACTCACCGTTTTTTGGCAAGGAAGGTAAGTTTGTTACCAGCCGCCACATACGCGACAGGTTAATGAAGGAACTGGAAAAAAACCTGGCGTTACGTGTAAGTGAAACTGATGATGCCGATAAATTTTTAGTTTATGGCCGCGGTATACTGCATCTGAGCGTACTGGTAGAGACCATGCGTCGTGAAGGTTACGAGCTGACTGTAGGGCAGCCGCAGGTAATTACCAAAGAAATAGATGGCAGGAAATGTGAGCCTTATGAAGTGCTGGTAGTAGACGTACCTGCTGAATTCAGTGGCAAGGTAATAGACCTCGTAACACAGCGCAAAGGTGAAATGCATGTTATGGAAACAAAAGGCATGATACAGCACCTGGAGTTCGACATACCATCGAGAGGGCTCATAGGGCTGCGCTCACAGATGCTTACCGGCACGGCAGGTGAGGCCGTAATGGCGCATCGCTTTGCAGAATATAAGGCATGGAAGGGTTTTATACCTGGTCGCAGTAATGGCGTGCTGCTGGCTAAAACAGCGGGTAAAGCGACCGGCTATTCCATTGATAAACTTCAGGACAGAGGCGCATTCTTTATAGATCCGGGACAGGAGCTTTACGAAGGGCAGATAATAGGCGAGCATATAAAGCCGGGAGACCTTGTAGTAAACGTGGCGGAAACAAAAAAGCTGACGAACATGCGCTCCAGTGGTACGGACGACTCAGTGAGGATAACTCCTAAAATTCAAATGACACTGGAAGAATGTATGGAGTACATTCAGCAGGATGAGTGTATAGAAGTAACGCCCCAGAATATACGCCTTCGTAAGATTCAGCTGAACGAAGAAGACAGGAAGAAAGCCCAGAAAATGATGAAGGCCGAAGCATAACGATTCGACAATTAGCCAATTCAGTTATTACCGAATTGGCTAATTGTCAAATTAGATTTGAAATTTAAATTCCTTTTATTGTATTCTGGATTTTTGGTCATCCGTAGCCTGGTCATAAGGCCTCTTGTCAAATTTTCGGTATGCCCAGCCGAATATCAGCGGAAACACCCATAAGGAGAACATCATAGCACAAAGTATGCCGCCTATCACCACGCGCGCCAGGGGCCTTGAGCTTTCCGAGCCAATGCCATGCGAAAGGGCTGCAGGGCATAGTCCTATTGCCGCCATCAGGGCGGTCATCATTACCGGCCTGATCCTTTGATTTACGCCTAACTTTATAGCCGTATAAAGTGAGTCAGAACCTGTTCGGACCTTTTGCAGGTTTTCCTTAAACATAGTGATGAGGATTATGCCGTCCTGGATACAGATACCAAACAAGGCAATAAAGCCTATACCCGCTGAAATACTAAAATTAGTACCAGTCATAAATAAGGCAATAATGCCCCCAACTATCGCAAATGGCACGTTCAGAAATACCAACCCGGCATCTTTAAAATTCCCGAACATGGTAAGCAACAAGATGAATATTAGCAGCAGGCTGATAGGCACTACCTGCGCCAGGCGTTTCTGGGCGCGCTCCTTGTTTTCAAAATCGCCCTGCCACGCCATCCTGTAGCCTCTTTTTAAATGTACCTTCTCCCCCACTCTCCTCTGTGCTTCTTCTACAACACTACCCATGTCGCGGCCCCGGGCAGAAAATTTCAAAGCCGCATAGCGTTCATTCTCGTCCCGGTATATTAAACATGCACCTGTATTGCGGGTAATATCCGCGATTGATTTTATGGGCACTTTAGACCCGTTCATTGTTGGCACTAATAAATTCCCTATATCCTCCTGGGTTTTGCGGTATTCTTCCGGCAGGCGCACCCTGATATCAAAAGTCCTGATACCTTCGTATAATGTGGATGCTGCCTGCCCGCCAATCGCCATGGAGAGCACCGCATTGGCATTGGCGGTCGAAACGCCATATAGCGCCATCTTTTGCTGGTCAAGGTTTACATCAATTTCGGGCTGTCCGATGTTATGCATAATTCCCAGGTCTTCCACTCCCGGTATGTCTTTCATTGCATTATAGACCTCGCCTAATTGCTTCTCCATATAATTCAGAGAGTCCCCATAAATTTTTACAACCAGTGAGCCTTTTACACCTGATACTGCCTCCTCCACATTATCCATGATAGGCTGGGAAAAGTTAAGGTCTATACCGGGAATCACGGATAACTTTTTAGTCATCTGGTCAATCAACTCCTCCTTACTGATCCTGGGCTTCCATTCTGCTTCCGGTAACATCAGCACATCAAACTCGTTGTTGTAAAACCCGGCAACATCAGTGCCGTCGTCCGGCCTGCCTGTTTGCGATACTACGGTTTTTACCTGGGGGAAAGTCATCAGTTTATCCCTCACCTGCAGCGATACATCCACACCCTTTTGCAGGGAGGCGCTATAGGGCAACTGAACGCGCAGCCAGATAGCCCCTTCATTTAATTGAGGAAGAAATTCTGATCCCAGGTATTTAAAAGAATAAAGCCCGGCCACTACAATAATACCTGAAACGATGATCACCAGCCGCTTACGCTTGAAAGCAGCAATAAACCCGCCAAGCATGACCTTTGAAAGGAAGTGAACAAAAGGATTGTGCTTTTCGCGTACGTTCTTGTTGAGCAACATAGAAATGAGCACCGGAACAAGTGTGAGTGTGGTGATCAACGCCCCAAGCAACGCAAAGCCAAGTGTATAAGCCAGCGGGGAAAACATTTTCCCTTCTACTTTCTGGAATGAAAATATGGGCAGCAGGCAGGTGATGATAATTACCTTTGAAAAGAATATGGCTTTACCCATTTTTGTTCCTACCTTTCTGTATATGCCCATTTTGGCCAGCTTATTGAAGCGCTCCATTCCTACTTCTTCCGCCTTCATATTTAACGCTACAAACAGCCCTTCCACCATTACTACCGCACCGTCAATAATGATGCCGAAATCTATCGCCCCCATCGATAATAAATTGGCAGTCATTCCCTTTAATTTCAGGCAGATAAATGCAAACAATAATGACATAGGAATAATAACGGCGACAATGAGCGTTGTGCGCCAATCAAAGAGGAATAAGGACACTAGGATTATAACCAGCAGAATGCCTTCTATCAGATTGTGCAGCACGGTATGGGTGGCAAAAGAAATAAGATCAGAGCGGTCATAATAGGGTACTATCTTCGTATCGGCCGGTAAAACATCTCTGTTGAGTTTTTCAATTTCTTTTTTCACCCCTGCAACTACTTCCGATGGGTTTTCCCCTTTGCGCATCACCACAATACATTCCACCACATCGTCCTGGTTGGTTGTTTGGCGCTTGCCGATGGAATCTGTGAACGCATCACTCCTGGTAACCCAACCCAGGCGAGGAACGTTGGATATTACGACTGTGGCCACGTCTTTCACAAGAAGCGGCACGCCATTGTTATCCTGAACAATGATATTGTTGATTTCATTTACGTCATTGATTAGGCCGATGCCACGTACCGCATAAGCTTCATCATTCTCAATAATCATATCACCGCCAATGTTGATGTTGGTGTTCTGTACTGCGGTAAATACGTCTAATGGGGTGAGGCCTATTGATGCAAGTTTTCCGGGATCCACTTTTATTTCATAAGTTTTCGTTTTGCCGCCGAAAGCATTCAGATCGCCCACACCGGGCACCGCCCGCAGCCGGCGATCGATCACCCAGTCCTGGATTGTTTTCAGCTCCCTCACGTCACGAAACGTACTCTTTATTGTATACCGGAAAATTTCGCCGGTAGGCCCGGTAGGTGGTTGCAGCACCGGAGTAATATTTGGAGGCAGGCTGGCATTACTAATCAGGCTCATTACCTGCATCCTCGCTTCCGGGTCTTTTACCTCATCGTCAAAGATCACTTTTACATACGAAAGGCCGAATATGCTTGTAGAGCGAAGACTTACTTTTTGCTGAACCGGGTTCAGGGCGATCTCGATTGGAATCGTTATATATTTTTCCACTTCTTCCGCGCTTCGGCCCGGCCATTGAGTGATGATGTCTATTTCAGTATTTGTCACATCGGGGAATGCTTCAATAGGCATATTCCTAAAAACGATTATCCCGGTGACGATCAGGGCAACCGCTGAAAACAATATGAAATACCTGTTTTTAAGCGAGAATGTTATTATCGCTTTTAGTACCCTGTTCATTAATCCTCTTTTAAACGATTAATTATTCAGCTCACTGTATATCTGCAGGGCTAATGAAGCTATTACTTTGTCTCCCACCTGAACGCCTGAACTGATGTAAGTTTTATCACCCAACTTGTTCAGTATCTCCACCGGTGTTATATCTGCATTGCCATTGCCTCTGTATACCAGCACATAATACCGGCTGGTTTCATAAACAATCGCGCTGCTTGGCACACAAAGCGCTTCCCTGCCTGCAGAATTCGAAACAACGACGCTGGCGTACATGTCCGGCTTTAAAATATAATCGGGGTTTTGTAAAACCACACGGACTTTGATCACCTTGGTCGCCGGGTCAAGAACATTGAGTATCTTATCCACCTTTCCCGCGAAAACCCTGTTTGGCTCCGATAATATCTTGACATCCACCGGGTCACCAACATGCACCTTCTCTATATTTGCTTCATATACATTTGCCTGCACCCACACATCTTTCAGGTCTGATATTGTAAACAGGTTTGTTCCGTTGTCTGAGCGCACCGCCGTATTGTTCGTAATATTTTTTTGAACAATAAATCCGCTAACCGGCGACTTGATAATATAGTCACCCTTGTCGTTATTGCCGTTGATTTTCAATACCTTCTTTGCGGTGTTCAACGCCGATAGCGCCTGGTCATAATTGCTTTGCGCAGTGGTAACATCCAGAATAGAAGCAAGACCATTTTTATAGAGCTCATTATTCGCATCGAGTTGTTTTTTTGTAGCGGTTACGTTAGATTCAGCTATTACCAGGTTATTACTATATCCAGCCATCTCGCTGCTTTTTACCACTGCAAGGACTTGTCCTGTAGTAACATAATCTCCCAGTTGCACTTTTACATCCTGCACAATGCCGCTCACCAGGGAGAAAATACTTGCCTGTTTATCCTGGTCGAAATCCACCATGCCGGTAAGCGATAAAGCGTTCTTCAGCGGGCATTGCTGCACGGTATCAATCACCAGGGTACGCAACAGTGAATCGGGAATAGTATATTTTACTTTTTCTTCGGGCTTTTTTGACTTCTCTTCACAGCTTTGCATCATCAAAGAAGAAAATAACAAAATTGCTATGCCGCTAATTAATTTCCTTTTTTGCATATTTAGAAATTTTTGAAAATT
>Ga0206890_1269_pt1 | contig 14027 bp, 12 predicted proteins | sample Alteio_BWOrgHeat_58_FD_152960 | JGI IMG/M metagenome (GOLD analysis project Ga0206890, IMG submission 152960) | Enriched cells from forest soil in Barre Woods Harvard Forest LTER site, Petersham, Massachusetts, United States - Alteio_BWOrgHeat_Nextera6 ... | reverse complement strand
ACCGATCTTCTATCATCCAAACGTTGCGGGTTTACAGCAAAACGGACTGTAATACCCATATTAATGGCTGAACTGTCGAATAATTTATATAGGGCATTAAACGCTGTGGCACAAAGGGTACAAAAAGGTTTTAAAACCACAAGTAATTGTATTTGGCTGCTTTCATCACCAAAAAAGACATCAGTATGCGTGTTTTTTTGATACTCAATCTTCATTTGTTGTTTCAACAATAAGAAGAAAAACTTAGGGTCGCGTTTCCATTTCAAGAGGCTAATTTCATCATCCTTTAATTTATCTGTAGCAAGCAGGTAAGGCTTTAAGTAAAAATAGGCTGATGAAATTAGGGTGGCGAGCACCAATAATATAATAGCACTTAAACCAATCGGATTATTAACGTAAAAGAAAATCAAACATATGGCCTGAAACCATATTATTGCCGTAATAATAAGGCATATATTACACCACGTTTTAATTACCAGTTTTTGATAACCTACTAAAACCAAAGTAAATATAAAAGCGCCAAACACGGGCGTTAACAATAGAATGATAGCGTTACCCGAACTATTGATTGAAATTAAAAACGTATAAACAATTACGGATAGAAAATATACAAGGCTAATATCACCTACTGCCACTTTCTTTATCGACGATAAACCAGAGCTTAGTACCAGGTTGCAGTTGATAGATTTAGGCACATTGCAAATAGCTTTATAAACGCTGTTACTCACGCCATTTTTATGCTGAATTATCGTTAAGCTTAACCCCAACCCCATGAAACTCACACTCGAAAACAGAACACACTCAATATTCAGCCGCGAACCAATAAAGACCAATAATAACAACGATAATATGACTAAATAACCCCATGTTGCCCTGGATAACCGTTTCTTTTTATAGACGCTTTCTTTATAATCAGCATCTATGATTTTGGCCCCATCTTCAACAAAAACAACCATCCCATTCCATGCCTGGAGGATATTTCTATTGTTTTTTACAAGTTGTTCTTCGGTATAAACAATTTCGAAAATATTTGTTCTTTCGGGGGTAACGGCTAAAAAAGGATAATCTATTTTATTAAAATTGTTCTTTTCAAGTTCAGCAGCATAACAATCAATGCCTAACCCATCAAGCGTATCAACAAATGATATTAATGTTGGAAAATCAGGATGGGTTATTAATAATGTATTAAGATATGGAAGCGACATTTTAATGCCCCGGCACTTTAAGTAAGCATGCAGAACCTCTGAATCGGTCATGAAAATATTCTGTTAAAATTGATCATCAGTATAAGTATATTCTATATTGGTTACCCTATATATCGCAAGCCTGCATTAATACGTTCAACAGAGGTATCATTAAAAAATGAACTTAAGAACTCAAATTTTGACATATCCGCTTTGGTATCAATATCAATGAATGAAGCGGTATTTACTGCGCATGTAAACCTGCCACTCCAAAATGCAGTATTGGTATTTTTTGAATGGATAACTTTTGATAAAAAATCAGTGTTGATCAGGTAAAGTGCCCCATCTATCATTAAATGGGGTTCGCAATTAACCCCTTTTCTAATTTTACTTTTCTTTTTAAAGGAGAATGAGGAACCTTTTTCTACTACATGAAATATTTCACGGTTAGGTATAGAGGTTATGCTGCAAATAAAATCTAAATTATCTTTCCCTGCTTCATATTGCTGTTCCATTTCCATAATAAGGTTACTACTTCGAAATGGCTGGGTTACAGGGCATAAAAAGAAACTTGAATAAGCTTTCCCGTTAAGATAATTCCAGCACGAAACAAATTCATCCTGGTCGGGTTCCCTTGTTTCATAATGGGCATTTACCTGGTAAGTTAAAGCCAATTCCAATAAGTCATACGAATCTGTTATGACCACCGCGTTTTCTAACTTACCAACTTGTTCTAAAAACCGTATGGTATAAGGTAGCAATGCCTTATTTTTATCCGGGCACCTTTTGCTAAAATGTTTTATCGGTATAAGTACAGGTATATTAGTCTTCATATAAGCGAATAATGTTCTTTAGCTTTATCTGGTTGGTTAAGTACTCCTGCTCAGCCCTGCCTCCTCCATGGTGAAATTTCCATGTGGGTTCATTATCGAGTAAATATGCCCTGTTTTCTACATCCAGGCATGTGATATGAATATTGTATTTTTCGTTCCAGTGAGAATTTAGTAAATGCCCTAATACTTTTATGGAAGATGTAAGCTTTTCAAACTTTGCTCCTTCTGTCGCATAGCTTTCATTGATCACCTCAATATTATCATATTGTTCCTGTGAAATATATTCGCTCCAATTATGAAAGGCGTTATACCAATGTTCACGCATAAATAACTTATTGATCTTGGCCAATTCATCTTTATTTTCTCCGCCCTTATAAACATTATTAAACTGCCAGTTTGGTTCATAAAATACGCCATCGGTTTTAGTTCCCGCAGGGCCTAAATAATTCATCCTGTTAACCCTTACTACAAAATCAAAAGAATCAATAATGGAGGCTAATTTCTTTTTAACCGGTGGTTTATTGCCAACAAGAATGAGATTAGGTTTATTCATTTGAGTATGAATATTGTATTATGTATTATATAATGCAATATCTAAAATCTTTTTATTAATATCCAAATATTTAGAGGAAATTTTTGAATAATAATTAAAAGTGTTTGAAACTATTGGTTATTTGGTTGGAACTTTGGGTATTATATACAAAAAGCTAATTATTAAAACGAGCCTTCAATATAAACCATTAAGAGTAACTGTTATGGCCTGAAAGTAAATATCAAAACAAGCTTATTTGAACACCATTAATTGGCTGCGTTGCTCTAACTGTAGGTTTTGGAGATAGTGACCACCCCGTTTCGGGCCAAATTGACCACTGGGTTAGCTGATTTTTGAGTTGCAGCAGATGCTATAAAAGCATTTACAAAAATAGTTATTTAAAAGTATATTTAGTCATGGGTTGTTTCCAGCTCTACGCCTCGTTTTTTTCGCATGGATTCTCCCTTTAGATCGATGCGGTGCGCATCATGAACAATACGGTCCAATATGGCATCAGCGATCGTTTTTTCACCAATTACTTCAAACCATTTACTGACCGGCAACTGCGAGGTGATGATCAGCGAGGTCTTGCCATGCCTGTCCTCTATGATCTCCATTAATGCCGCCCTGCTTTGTGCGTCAAAGGGCTGGATACCGAAGTCATCCAATATCAATAACTGGGTCCTTTCCAGTTTAGCCAGTTCCTTGATATACGATCCGTCCGCCTTGGCCATCTTGAGTTTGGCGAACAGTTTTGGGGTACTTGCATATAATACCCGGTAGCCCACTATGCAGGCCTGGTAGCCGATAGCGGAGGCCACATAGCTTTTACCGATACCGGTGCTGCCCGTAACCAGCACATTCTCAAAGCGGTCAATAAACGTGCAGTCTGCCAGGCGCTTGACCTGGTTGCGGTCAATGTTCCGGTCAACATGGTAATGCACATCCTCTATAGAAGCTTTATAGCGGAACCTGGCATATAGGATCTGCCGCTCGATCCGCCGGTTCTGACGATAGTCCCATTCGGCATCCACCAGCTGGGCCAGCAGTTCATCCGCTGTGAAATCATTTGTTTTACCTGTTTCCATGCTGCTTTTAAAGGAATGGAACATACCGAAGAACTTCATCTTCCTTAACTTGTCTAGTGTACTTGTGTTCATTATTTATGGTTATTTAAATTGGTTATTTGTAATAGTCTTCTCCCCTGATGTTATTATGCTCGGGCATGGGCAGCTCATCGGCAAACAGGCTTTCTTCGTAGTTATCCATCTTGTTTTCCAGGATGGTCTGTATGGTTTTATAGTTATAGATGCCATAGCTTAACGCCCGCTGGCAGGCTACGATCAGCCGTTCGTTACCGGCTTTCTTGGCAAAACCCAACACGCCTAAACAGGATTTATAGGCTTGCTCGGGATGTTGTTTGCGGTCCAGTATCTTTAAGATATACAGCCGTACATCCTCATGGATGGAGGCCGCCCAGTCCAGGAACTTATCCGGCGTCCAGTCGGTCACGAAGCGGTGCGTAGTGGCCATATGGTCCTTATCGGTCGTATAACCGTAGGGATTCTTGGCGCGTTTATGCAGCGCGATACGTTCATAGTTGGAGTAGATCTCCACAATGGTACGGGAGTATAACAGCTTGACCCGTTTGCCGATATAGCGGTATGGGACGCTGTAATAATGCTTATCAGGGCCGAGGTTAACATGGCCGTTCTTGATCACCCGGGCGTGAAATTGCTTTTTGAACTGGTAGCGCAATACAGGCAACGGGCTCAGTGTCTGGCGCTCGATCTCTTCAAACTGGAGTTTCCGGCTGTAATTCCGGCCTTTGAGCAATTGGGTATTATGATCATGCAATGCACTCCATATAGCCGTATTCAGCGCTGTTAGCGAATGATAGGACTGCTGGTTGACAGGCACATAGATCTTGGTATAAATGATCTTTACCGCGCCTTCTACCAGTGCTTTGTCGCGCGGGCGGTACGCCCGCGCAGGTAGTACGGTAGTTCCGTAATGGTCTGCAAAATCCTCGAATGTTTCGTTCAATGTGGGTTCATAACGGCTGCTTTTCGTTACAGCGGCCTTCAGGTTATCAGGGACAATAGCGGCAGGTACGCCGCCAATAAAATGAAAGGTATTCTCGCAGGCGGCTATAAAGTCTTCTTTTTGCTGGGTCGGTACGGCCTCTACATAGGTGAGCTGGCTGGCACCGAGAATAGCGACAAAGACCTCTACTTCAATTATTTCACCGGTATCTCGCTCGATATAACTCAGCTTTTCGCCTGCAAAGTCCACGTAAAGCTTATCTCCGGCCTTATGATCCATGTGCATGGTTGGATTGACCCTGGCTTTCCATTGGCTGTAATACGTGCAAAACTGGGTGTACTTATAGCCATCGGGAAACTCTTTGATATAAGCTTCCCACAGGAGCTGCCGGTTCATGCCTGTTTTCTTGAGTTCTTTATCAACATAGGGGAAACAACGCTGCATCGACTGCAAACGGCTGCTGGGGTGGTTTTCCCTGGTCTTGCCAAAGAGGTCTTCCAGTTCCTTGTCATTCAGTAGGTTAACTTCTTCAAAGGTAAAGCCGCTAACCTTGAAGGCGGTCAGGTACTTTCTTACAGTGTTCCGGGATGAATCGATCTGGCCAGCTATAAACCGTGTGCTGCGCCCCTGGCTGTTCATCTTTAAAATCTTTCTTATCTTACTCATGCTGATTGTCAAATTGGCCATCTTAGAAGGTGTAGTATGTTGCCCTCAAAAGACGGTTACTTCTACGGCATCAGCTACAAATCACAGGTGGTCAGTTTACCCCGAAATCCCATGGTCTCTTTGCCGCGGAACGGGTGGTCAGCTTGCGCCGGAAAGGGGTGGTCATGTTCATCATAATCTCCAGTAGTACACAAATGAAGTTTTGAGATAGCTTTAAAGGGAATTAACGCCTGTTTTATCAACGATTACCGCCATAGATAGCCGAGAACGACAGCACCCCATGCTGGCGCGATACCGGGCTACGCTACATCCCGAAAATGTTTGTTGCTGTTATTAATTGCCTCGTTTTCTTTTACTTAAAGAAATAGGCAAGCAATCAGTAAACAATTATGATGCAAATATAATTTTGTAACTTATAAAGTCATATTTATTTGTAATTTTTAGGGAAGCCGCGAGTACCCTTGTTTTGTCTTGATTGCTTTTGATTTATTCGATATCAACAATTATTTTTGTTCTTATGATCAAACTACTCCTTACTTCTTCCGGTATTTCCAATAAAAGTATCAGGGACGCGCTCGAACAGCTCCTAGGCAAGCCCATCAGTGATTCCAACGCGCTGTTCGTTCCTACAGGCGTTTACCCATTCATAGGGGGCGCGAATTACGCCTGGTGGCCCATCGCAGGAAAGATGAAAGGCGCCCTCGTTGACCTGGGCTGGAAAACCATGGGCCTCTTTGAGCTCACCGCACTTCCCAGTATTAAAAAAGATACCTGGGTAGCTTCGTTTCAGGATGCCGACGCGCTGTTGGTTTGGGGCGGCGATCCGCTTTACCTGGCGTACTGGTTCGAACAATCAGGACTTACAGAGGTATTGACGTCTCTAAACAAAGACCTGGTATATGTTGGCGTGAGCGCGGGCAGTATGGTTGTAAACGCTGTCTTTGGCGAGACCGAAAGTAATCCGAGGGCCGGCAGCGGGACGCCGCTGACTACGGAAAATATGGTATTCAATACACCAGAAGGCGAAATCAGCAAGACGCTCTTTACAGGTAAGGGCGCGGGGCTTACCGACTTCGCGGTCATTCCACACTTTAATAACCCTGGTTTCCCGGACGCTTGCGGGTTAAATGCTGAAAAATGGGCTGCAAAAATTCCTGCAGCCGTTTATGCCATTGACGAACAAACCGCGATCAAAGTAGTAGCCGGTCAGGTCGAAGTCGTTTCGGAGGGGCAGTGGAAGTTTTTCAGCAAGCCGGCTTGACATAGCGGTGAAAACGGGCCGCTGGAAATCTCTACGCTGCCACAAGCCGGGAAGTTTGAGGTAGCGAGGCGGCAAATAAAATTACTTGACATATATTTTCCAATGAGATCTAAGTAAATTCTTCTGCCTGCAATCCCTTTTATGTCGCAGGGATTAGATTAAGTGCTTGCTTAATTATGTTTCCACTCCCTCAGAGAGTCATTCATCTTGGTTATTGTTGAGGTCAGTTGCAATGGCTCATCCGATTTCGGGTTGAAAGGATATCGCACGATCTCATCCCATAGCGTTTGGATAGACAGTGGTAATGCATCGGCAGCTTCTAAAACAAATTGGCAATCCCTACCATCCCATATCAATCTTATCGCGCGTCGATGATTAGACCAAACGATGCAACGGCTTCCAAATGCTTCAGGGTGATATTGCTCGTCTATCACATCATCATATAATTTTGCATGCAATTGTACCGCTAAGGCTTCCTTGATTTGTTTATAAGCGTGTGTGATTGGAGTAACGCGTTCAAGCATTGGCGGCCCTCCTCCATGCATATAACTTTTAGGATAAGTATGTTGCCAGTAGCTTCCATCCTCCGGGTCTTGGTAATTGGTAGTCCAACCACCATCTTCAGTGCTTACTTTCTTTAGGTAGTTAGCTACTAACCATTCAATCCTTAGTGTATTCGCATCAGCGAGCATTTTGCCATTTTCGTATATCCACTGGCCAACAATACCCCCTTCTTGCCACTTCGGCTTTCTTTCATATGGTTGTTGTGTCATAATGCGCTATTTGCTTCAATGTGAATACCGTGTTAGTTTGCTACAAGGGTCTAAGATAGATGTTATGATCAAACCGCAGGCAAAACAATATAAAATGTATATTAATCCTTTACAAAATATTATAGTCAAATACATCCATCGGTACATTTAATACGTTTATCGATATTAAATATACGTGTTTAAAAAAGTCATATCTTTAATAAAAATTAAGGCCATCTCAATTGCGGGAAGTTTATTTGATGGATTAGAGCCGGATTAGATATTGAAGACCGCGATATTAAAATTAAAGAATAAGCGTTCATAATTAGTTATATATCAATGTGTAAAATAATATGAGAAAAAGATACGCCGCCGGGAACTTATTATTTATTTCATTTTTATTGCTTGCTGTAATATCATGCAAAACGGATAGTGTTAATAATAACACACAGGCAACGAATAGCACACAGGTAGTACCCGCTATAGCCACGCCAACGCAACTGGGGTTATATGAGTCTGATTCGTCTATTTACAGAGGGTTGTTTATGGCTGTTTCGCAAATCGGCACGTCAACTGTTGATTATGGTTTATTGTTTGATACCGGCTCGGGCGGAATGGTTATTGATGCCACAGGCGTTTTACCGGCATCAATGATCACAGCCACCGGCTTTAACTTTACCGGCGACTCGACCATTGTTGATGGTATTACCATTACCAGCCAAACAAATGTTGTTGAATATGGCGATGACGCCAGTTCGTTAGATAAGGTATATGGGAACCTGGCCTATGCGTCGGTAACGGTAGGCGACCAGCAAGGCACAGTTGTTATTAAACGCCTGCCATTTTTTATATACTACAAGGCGGTTGACGCAAAAGGCAATAAATACGCCGCGCATGAATTTGACGTGTTTGGCGTATCGTCAGAGTATGATATATCGTTCAACAACGGCGCTTATATTACAAGCCCGTTCAGTTATTTTGATCCGGGCAATGGCCTCACAAAAGGGTTTAAAATGGCCGCGCTGGGCACCTCGCACTTTTCATTAGATGGTACTTTTGTGCCCGGGGTTGTCACCCTGGGTTTAACTACAGCTGATCTTTCCCCATCATCGGGTTTTACGATGAGCCAGCTTACTTTTTATGCCGGGGATGGTTATGCCCCTGTAATTCAAACATCAATAACGTATAACACCAACAAAACGGTTTCAACGCAGGCAATATTTGATACCGGGACCGAGCCCTATAGCTATATTGAAGATAAAACCGCAACAAGCAGCCTAACACTGCTGCCGCAAAACAGCCCGGTTTCGGTTACCACAAGCTCGGGGTTTAATTATGCCTATACCACTTTGGCGGCCGACAATTTAACTTATGTTGAAAACCCCACCACCACAGGAGCTTCGGTTTCTATTATAAGCCTGGAGTATTTTTTAACCGGCGAGTATATGCTCGATTATACCAATCATCGCATAGGTTTGAAAAACAATTAAGACGGCCTGCTATATACCTGGCCGGTTATTTGGGCGCTCCAATACCAGGCCCGGGCTGGGTCCTGCCGTACAATGCTGTCCAATAGTTTATAGTGCAGGTCAGTCGGCACGTTTACCAACAGCTCATCGGGCGGTTGGTTCATCATATCGTTTTTGAGTTGTTTGGTAAATGATTTGAAAAGGTCTGTTAAGATCTTGTTTTTTGAAGCATCGGCAATGGCGTGATAAAATTGGATGTAAGCCTCTACGTATTCGGCAGCTAAATTGGCGGCGGCGGCTTTTGTTTTCTTATCCAGGTAATGTTCCATTTTTGAAATATCATTCCCGTTGCGGTTGGTGGCCGCTTTTTCGGCTACCTTCATTTCCAGCAAACACCGCACTTCAGTTATTTCTTGCGGATCGGTTCTTTTAAGCAGTTGAAACATGTTTTCATGTACGCCGGTATTGTCTTCAACAAACGTTCCAACGCCTTGCTGAACACGGAGATAACCGGAGTTGACCAATGTTGTTATGGCCTCCCTTATGGTTGACCGGCCGACACCAAAATTGTCCATTAGCTTTTGCTCGATGGGTAGTTGCTGGTTTATTGCATAGTCGCCTTTTAAAATTTGCTCCTGTATCTGGTTGGCAACTTCAACCGCCAGGGATCTTCTTTGAATTAGGGGCATCGCATCATCTGATGTGTATAAAAATAGACAATTAAAATACTCATTCCCAACAGCGTAAGATTTATTTTTTCTTATTTATAAAATTTTTTTCATTTTCTGCGTTAATGCTGTTACTTCAACCACTATTCACTTTTTAAATGCCCCATGAAAAGATACTTTTCTATCGCTGCAGGCATCATTTTATCCCTTGTATTGGTTTCGTGGGGATACGAGGGCCACTATGTAGTTGCTGAAATTGCCCAAAGGCACCTTTCGCCAAATGCCCAAACTGCTGTAAAAAACATATTAGGCCACAAAACAATGGCCGATGTAGCCAGCTACGCCGATGAATTAAGATCCGACCCCGCCTACAAGGCAACCGGGGCCCTGCATTTTCTTAACATCCCGTTAGGTTATACTTTTGAGCAGTTTTCGGCCTTTGTAAAAAACGACAGGAATCAAAACATTTACAGCGGCCTGGTTGGTTGTATAAATACGCTGAAAGACCCCGCGGCGGGTAAATCAAAGAAAGCCTTCGCGCTTGAGTTTCTGATCCACTTAGCGGGCGATAGCCACCAACCCATGCACGTTAGCCGGGCCGAAGACAAGGGCGGTAACACCATCAGCGTTACCTTTTTAGGGACCGGAACCAGCCTGCATAGTTTATGGGATAGCGGGTTGATTGACCACCAGAAGATCAATTACAAAAAGCTGGCTGAAAAATATGATGACGCAACACCCGAGCAAATTAAAAAATGGCAGAGTGATAGTATCATGATCTGGCTATGGGAATCATACCAGATCACTACCATACTATACCAGGAAGCCGCCGCCAACCCTGATTTCGATGAAACCTATTACGAAGAGCACATGCCCATTATTAAAAACCGTATCGAAAAAGCCGGCATAAGGCTGGCCGGGGTTTTGAATGATATTTATAAATAAAATTTGTAAATTGTCTTTTTGTAATATTTATTATGAAAAAAACATTTATCCCGCTTTGTTTATTGATAATAACATTTTGTTCATTTGGCCAATCCTTTCATTTAGGCGTATTAGCGGGTGAGAATACATCTTCTTTCTTTTATAGACAAATTAATCTTGGATTAAACGAGTCATCACCATCTGACAATATTACGGGCTTTCATGCCGGGGTATTCGCTGAGTTTACGTATGGTAATTTTTCCATTGAACCGGAGGTTGTGTATGCAAGTATTGGAGGTAAAAGTAGTTATGATGTTTACGGTCCTTACGGTGCCTCAACAGGGACGTATAAAAATTCGGTTAATTATTTACAAGTGCCTGTAAATTTACTTAGAAATATCCCGGTTAGTTTTGGTAAGATTTTTTGTGGGGGTGGCCCCTACATAGGTTTTGGGCTTTCGGGTAAAACAGAGAATACAGGTGAAATTGTCGGGGAGTTTGGAGGAAACGCGATTACGAACGTAAATTCTGTTACCAAATATTCTTTCAGTAGTCCGGACAATCCTGATTTTGGCGTAAATTTAGTGGTCGGCATACATTTAAAAAACAGGCTACTATTTAGATTGGGCTACAACTACGGACTTAAATATCTTTTTAATTACAGCTCTCCTCATACATCTGGTTATATTGCCGGAGTTGATAACAGCGTAGCCAGTATTTCTGTGGGTTATGCATTTTTATAACGCCACTCACTAAACAACCTGCAATTGCCTTTGCTCTAAAATCAAGGCCTTCCGGGCTTTTAGCTTTTCTTTATGCAGGTAGCGCCAGTGTAATAAGCCTATCAGCAACGCTGCGATGCCCTCGCCCATTAAGGTATCGGTTGTGCCTATCCATTTAGATACCGAGCCAACTATTAACCCGCCTATGGGCTGCATCCCAAAAAACGCCATCGCGTAAAAGCTGATCACCCGGCCGCGCATATTGGGTGCTACGGTAGTTTGTATCAGGGTATTGCTCACCGTAATTTGCGACATCATACCAAAACCGGCAATAGTAACAAATATCAGCGCCAGCGGGTAACTGCTTTCGTGCGAGAACAGGATCAAACCCGCGCCAAACACCAGCGTGTTTATAAACAGTATTTGCTTAAGGTTACTGCCCGCTTTAAGTGAGGCTAAAAATATGGCCCCGCTAAACGCGCCCAGGCCAATGAAGCTATCAATAATGCCAAATGTTGATGCCGTGCCTCTAAAAACATCTTTAGCGTAATAGGGTATCAGGGTGCTAAACGGCAATACAAATAAACTGATCAGGGCCAGCATCATAATAACAAACGCTATTGAGGGGGTACGTTTTATATAACGCATCCCTTCTTTTAGCTCGCCAAATACATTCTTCTTATGTGGCTTATGAACGTATTTTGGCAAGCGCATTAGCAATAATGACCCGATGACAGCCAAAAAACTAACCGCGTTCAATAAAAAACAGGCCCCATCGCCCACCTTTTCTAATATGATACCGGCAATGCCCGGCCCAATAAGCCGCGACAAGTTTACCATTGACGAGTTAAGCGCCAGCGCGTTGGGCAGGTCGGTTTTATCATCAACCATTTCATATACCAACGATTGCCGGGCCGGCACATCAAACGCGTTGATAATGCCCAAAAGCACGCTCAGGCTTAATATTTCCCAAACCTGGTAATGATTTATAAATATTAAAATGGCTAATAAGGTAGCCTGTATCATGGATGCGACCTGGGTGGTGAGCAGTACCTTAAACCGGTTATACCTGTCGGATACCACGCCACCCATTAACGAGAACAAAAACGATGGAAACTGGCTGGCAAACAAGGTTAGCCCCAGCATAAATGTAGAGTGCGTAAGCGTATAGATAACCCAGCTTACCGCGGTTTTTTGCATCCACGTGCCTATTAACGAGGCCGATTGCCCCACAAAGTATAGTCTGTAGTTCCTGCTTTTAAATGCGCTGAAGGTGGTTATTGTTAATTTCACTGGTATCTGTTTTATGCTGATAGTCCCGATCCTGATTTAGAAAACTCATTCAAAATCAACGATCTTTGTTAATGGTATAAGCGCCTGTTTAAGCAGTGCCTGTTCGTCTGGGGTACAAGTTTCTTCAATGGCCTTGGTTAGCCATTTATCCCGCTCATTGCGCATCTGCAATAATATGTTTTCGCCCGCCGGGGTTAATGATATAATTACCTTTCGCTTATCGGTTTTTGAATCCGTGCGGATAATATAGCTCAGCGCAAGCAAATGATTTAATATTTGCGACATGGATTGATTGGTGATCTTTTCCATTGCCGCCAGTTCGCTTGGCAATAATTCTTTGTACTGGTACAACAGTGCCATGGTTGACCGCTCGGTAAGCGATAAATGTTGCACCGTGACCGACTCTTTTCGCAGCTTCTTTATCAGCCTTGTTATTACCGTTCTAAGTTCAGATACAAACTGATGTTGGATATTATCATCCATAGTAGTAAGTTTTACTTGTAAGTTTACCTTACAAATATCGGGTTAATTTTACTATTAATTATCATCGCCCTATCATTTCAATTAAAAAAAATCGTTTTGTTTACGTTTTGTATGAATTTTTGTACTGTAAGTATATCTTTACAAGCACATTTGCGTTTTAATCTGCAACGATAGTTAATTTAGTAAAATGTACTCGTCAGGTAACTATACACTCTTAATTGGTAAGATCAATACCTTCATCCGGAAGTATTATCTTAATAAATTATTGAGGGGCGCTATGTTCCTTGGGGCCGGGTTGTTTTCGGCGTATGTGGTTATTACCTTAACCGAGTATTTTGGCAACTTTAACACGGTTTTTCGCTCTATACTTTTCTATAGTTTCATTGTATTAAACCTGTCGCTTATTGGCTGGTATATTGTTCCGCCTTTGTTGGCCTGGCTTAAATTGGGCAAATCATTAACGCACGACCAGGCTGCCGAAATTATTGGCGAACACTTTAGTGATGTTAAAGACAAGCTGCTCAATACCCTGCAGCTTAAAAAACTGGGCGAAGAAGATATCCGCCACCGCGAATTGATTGAAGCCAGTATCGACCAGAAGATAGAAACCTTGCGCCCGGTTCGGTTTCCATCGGCCATAAATATTAAGGAAAATACAAAATACATTAAATGGATATTGCTGCCGCTGGGTATAATTTGCATTATTGGCTTTGCCGCCCCATCGGTGTTAACAGAAAGCACCAAAAGGCTGTTGAGGCATAACGAATACTTTGCACCCGTTGCGCCGTTTAAGTTTATTGTTCAAAACAAAGCTTTGGCTGTGGTGCAGGGCGAAGACCTTAACCTGGATATAAAACTGGAAGGAAATAGCCTGCCGGCAGATGTATATGTAGAAACTGCCAATAATACCTTTAAGCTTGATAAAGAAAACATCAGCAAGTTTCATTACCTGTTTACCAATATTCAGCAAAACACCACATTCCGTTTAAGTGGCAATGGTTTCTTATCGGTGCCGTACGAGATAAAGGTTAACCTGCGCCCGTCCTTACTTCATTTTGATGTTGACCTCAATTATCCGGCCTATCTGCATAAAAAGAACGAAACATTAGCCAACGCGGGCGACTTAACAATCCCGGTTGGCACAACCGTGGCCTGGCATTTTCATACCCAAAACGCTACCAAACTGCTGTTTTT
>Ga0206890_1266_pt1 | contig 14092 bp, 13 predicted proteins | sample Alteio_BWOrgHeat_58_FD_152960 | JGI IMG/M metagenome (GOLD analysis project Ga0206890, IMG submission 152960) | Enriched cells from forest soil in Barre Woods Harvard Forest LTER site, Petersham, Massachusetts, United States - Alteio_BWOrgHeat_Nextera6 ... | reverse complement strand
TAGATGGCTTCTACGCGCTTAAACAATTTGGTGTTCAGGAAGATAGCATCACTATTAGCGGCAAGTTTTGGAGCTACCTCTTCCGATAGTTTTTGCAGCACCGGGTTTGTGTTCGCCCCGCTCAGCAGGTTGAATACACAGCTTACGCGCCTCAACATCTGGCCGCTTTTTTCCATGGCCACAAAGGTATTTTCAAATGTGGGTGCATCAGGATTATCAGCTATCTTTTGTGTTTCAGCTAACTGTTGCTTCATGCCCTCCTCCAGTGCTGGTTCAAAGTCAGCGTCTTTAATCTTGCTGAAATCGGCAGCCTGGAAGGGTAGCGTACTTGCATTCAGGAATGGATTGCTTGATGACAATGTATCATTGGTGGTAGCGGATTGCTTTCCATTATTCCCACAGGAAGACAATATTGTTAGCATAGCTGCCAAAGATAAAAACGAACGCACTTTCATTGTTTGATTTTTGTGTGTAGAAGAATTATTCAATTAATTTGCCGGGGCAAGATAATTAAAACTATGTCGATCGCATAACCCTTACTATTATCGTTAAATATGCATGTGTCGTCAATTTCAAAAATTGGCCGAAAATTATCATTAAAACAATTATTTTTGTAAGCATGAGACTATATTTATCCATATTATTTGCAGTAATTTTTATTTCGTCAGTGCCGGCTTCTGCCCAGTCATCCTGGGTTATTAATACAATCGCTGGCATACCCACTACTCCCGGATATAATGGCGACGGCGCCGCTGCGACAAATGCAAATTTGGATAACCCTTCTGATATAGCATTTGATGCTTCCGGAAATCTGTATATAGCTGATTTTATAAATAATGTTATCCGGAAGGTAGATACATTCGGCAACATCTATACAATAGCTGGTACCGGTTTCGGCCATGGTGCAGGAGCCTCAGGTGGTGGAGGCGCTTATACTGGTGATAATGGCCCCGCAACAGCAGCTGATTTGAACGGGCCATTCGCGCTTGCTATTGACACAGTGGGAAATGTATTTTTTGCTGATGGCTATAACCACGTAGTGCGCAAAGTAACCGTATCAACAGGCATCATTAGTTTAGTCGCCGGCACTGCCGGGGCCGCCGCCGGGTATCGCGGCGATGGAGGCCCGGCTACAAACGCTTTAATTGATAACCCTGTAGGGCTTGCGTTTGACAGGGCTGGCAATCTATATATAGCGGACGATCATAACCACGTGGTGCGCAAGGTGAGCCGTTCAGACACTATCACCACTTTTGCGGGAAACAATATTGTAGGTTATAGTGGCGATGGAGGCCAGGCTACAGCTGCCTCTTTGGGCAACCCAATAGGCGTGGCAACTGACGCTGCGGGAAATGTGTACATCACTGATACTGGCAACGTGGTAAGGAAAGTAAATACGCTGGGCATAATAAGCACGTTTGCCGGCACAGGTGTTGCCGGATATACGGGTGACAGTGGCCTCGCTACTGCCGCTACCCTGGCATCACCGGAACGGGTTACAGTTGACGGTTCAAATAACGTGTATATATCGGACTTGGGAAATAATGTAGTCCGCATAGTTAGCCCAACAGGCGTCATCAGCACTTTTGCCGGAAACAATATAGTTGGTTATGCGGGTGACGGAGGCCCAGCCACCGCCGCAGAACTTTTCGCCCCGGAAGGAGTTGCAATTAATCACTTGGGTTACATATACATCGCAGATAGGGGTAATGATATAATCAGGTTTATTGGGCCGCCTGATACTGTGAGCAATGTGGGAGTGGCCCATGTGAACAATAACGGTACATCCGTGCTATCAGTATATCCAAATCCTGCACAGTCGGGCTATTTTACGGCTAATCTTACATCTACGGCCACTGAAAAAGCGGAGATCACAATTGTTAACGTTTTCGGGGAAACGGTAAAGAAACTGAACACCATAACTAACAGTCCGGTGAGTATATTCCTCAATCAAGCCCCCGGTATATATTTTCTTTCGGCGGCCACTGCCCATGGTAAATGGAATAAGCAAATTGCATTACAGTGATCAGGACGGGAAAATAAAGTAAAATAAACAGGGGGCACAAATTTCGTTGTGCAATAAGCGTATATAAATCGTATGAACTTCAGAGCGGCAAGGGTGTCAGACATACGGCAGATGTTTGAAGTAAGGATGTCTGTAAAGGAAAACATGCTTATGAACCCCGATCTTGTTACTGGTGAGATATGTGAGGAGTATCTTACCCGCCGGGGCAATGGCTGGGTTGCCGAAATTAATAATCACCTCATTGCTTTCGCAATTGCCGACCTCATCGACGATAACATTTGGGCGCTTTTTGTAAGGCCTGAATTTGAAGGAGTGGGCGTTGGTAAACGGCTGCATGATATCATGCTCAACTGGTACTTTAAGCGGGGTAAAGAAAAGGTGTGGTTAAACACATTGCCCGGTACGAAGGCTGAGGCATTTTACAGGAAGAATGGCTGGAAAGAGACGTGGCGAAATGAAAAGGGAGAGATCAGGTTTGAAATGACAGTTGAAGAATGGAAAAGCCGGATACCTAATGTGCACCATGTGCCGAAATAACCTCTTCACAACAGAAGCTGACACTTAACCATTTTAAAAAACAAAGTCCCGTTCCGTGTTATACCGGAACAGGACTCTGATCTTATTTGACAATTAAAAGCCCTTTTTGGCTACCCCGTCTTTTATTGCCTGCAATGCTTTTGCCTCATTAAGTATGGCAGCCATTTTATTTCCCTTGCCGTCATGCCCTCCGGCAATATAACCGCCTTTCGCGGTCCTGGTAATAACTGCGTCCTGCATCGGAACATTTTTTTCCTTTGTTTTTAAACAATACGCTTTGATCATTTTTGTAGTATCCATATCCATAAATTTTAGAAGGTTAGTGTGGTTGATTTAGCTATCGAAACACAATCTACAAAAAAATCAGAAAATAAAAGAAAAGGTTTACAACAGTTATAATTAATTGTTAATGAAGTATATGTAGGTAAAATTCATATACTTTAGAATATCCACCTAATCAAACTAAGCAATGAGATAATTGCAAATTCTTAATGTTCAAACCCAAGACCAGGCATTCTGGTAAATGGTGCTGAGGTCAGGAAGTTTGTGAAGGAGTGGCCATGAAACGTCATCACGCGGTGCAAAATATGAAAAACAGATCCAGCAAGACCAGTGTTCCTAAAGAAAGAACATACCCGAATGCCATAAAAAGCATATAAAATATTGCCCTCGCCTGACTTGAGCTATATACTTTACGCAAGGCCCTGATCATATATATCATGGCGGTAATGGACAGTATGAGCATTATTATTGAATGGCTACGCTGTGAAATATTGATGAACTTAAACAGGAATAATGAAAACCAGAAAGAATGAAAATGTAAGGCGAAAATGGCATGGTCCACAAAAAACAGGTCTTTTCGCCTTGCATACAATATTTTTAAGAATAAAGCCATTACCGGTATCATAAAAAAGAACAGTTTGGGCCAATCGTGATTTGCTCGCTCTCTTACAAATTCTGCCGCGTTCCCATGTCGCTCTTTGATCTTTTTAGACCTGCTGTTGAGCCAGCCAACAAGACCCTTTGATTTATTTGCTTGCTCCCTGTTATTTTTTATAGCGTTTTTAACCAGGTCTTTTGTCGAAGAGTCCAGCCCGGAGATAACCGAAGTATCTTCACCGATAGTAAACACGCCATTACTTTCATCGTTTGTAAAGTGCATGCCCGTTTTGGTTTTGTGGTTATTAACCTCTATATCTCCGGTAGAAAATTCAAAGCTCACCAGGAAATAAACGGCGCTGATAAAAATGTACAGTGATACAGGTGCTATGTATCTCATCCGCTGCTTATTCCAGTAGGCGATGGTCAGCTTACCAGGGCTAAACCACAATGCCTTCATGGTTTTCCAGAACTTGGAGTCATAGTGAAAGTAATGCCCGAGAAAGTGCACTACAAGCCCCCAAAAGGTTTCCTTGTGCAAATGAGTTTCCTGCCCGCACCTCGCACAATAATTTTCTACCGCGTGATAGCCGCAGTTTGGACAGATGATTTCATGATGCTCATGAGACATAAACAGAAGTTGGACGAAAGATAATAATTCTGTGTAACTTATTTTGTTGCCCTCCTGGCATAAACAATCCACGAGCCGCTAACATTTACTATTTTAGCGTCATGGCTGGCAAACCAGATAAAAAAGTAACCGTCTTATCAAAAAAGCGGGAGCCATTCGATATTAAAAAACAAATGCTCCGCTGGGCCCCGGTAGCCATACTAATATTTACGGCCATTGTTTATAGTAATGCAATCAAAAACGGCATAACCTATTTTGATGATGATTTCTATATTCTTCAGAACCCGTATATCAGGGACTTGAGCCTGCATGGGCTTAAAGTGATTTTTACCATATTTTATTCCGCCAACTATCATCCGTTTACTACGTTTTGCTGGGCACTCCTCTTCAGGTTTTTTGGGACAGACCCTTTACCATATCACCTCCTTAATGTATTGCTGCACCTGTTGAATACGTGGCTTGTATTTAAAATAACGGAGGGGCTCAGTGGCCGGCGCATAACGGCAATTGTCGTTTCCATTTTGTTTGCCATACACCCCATGCATGTAGAATCTATCGCTTGGATTTCAGAATTAAAAGATGTTTTATATTCAGCGTTCTACCTATCATCGCTATGGGCTTACCTGCACTATCTACGCAACGGATTTCAAAAGAAATTTTATGTGGCAGCAATATTATTTTTCCTTTTTTCGTTGTTTTCCAAATCTGCCGCCGTTACATTGCCGATACTGCTGATTGCAATAGATATTTATACGGGAAGAAAGATCAATGCCAGGTCATTATCCGATAAAATCCCGTTTTTCCTCCTGGCGTTATTATTTGGAATATTGAATTTACGTGCGCAGGGCATTGCTAACCTATCCCCATACTTCGGGTATGTCAACCGGATATTTCTTTTTACCGGCGGCCTTAGCGTTTATTTTATTAAGTTCATAGCTCCCTTTGGTTTGTGTGTGGAGCACTATTTTCCCATACTGCACGGCACAACATTACCTTGGCTGTATTATGCGTCACTACCATTTGTCTTATTGGTGGCATGGCTGGTGCTCCGGCGCTCTGTCTTTAGAAGAGAAGTAGTTTTCGGTATTTCTTTTTTTCTCATTACTATCTCAGTAATGCTGCAAATACTTCCCGTTGGCGCAGCCCTTACAGCTGAGCGTTATACATACATTCCCTACGTCGGTTTGTCTTATATCGCCGGGCAACTCATCTTTGTTTTAATGCAAAAAAAAAGACGGAGCCAGATAGTTATTTTGGCATTTGTCTCGGTCGTTATCTTACTTTCGGGGCTTACCTTGCAGCGCATTGGTGTTTGGAAAAATAGTGACACGCTTTTTTCAGATGTGCTGGAGAAGAACCCGGATAACGGAAACGTATGCTTTGTTCTCTGGAGTTGGGGCAACGCAAAAACGCACGAAGGAGATCTCAAGTCCGCCGTGCTTTATTATACTCAGTCCCTGTTCTATAACCCAAAATTCGACCGTGCTTACTGTAGCCGGGGAGAGGCCTATGGTTATGCTGGCAATACTGCCGCTGCTATACAGGATTGCGACAGTGCGATGAAACTCTCTCCTATCTTTTCGGACGCTTATACCAACCGGGGATGGGCATATTACCAATCCGGAGATACTCAATCTGCTATTCGTGATTATGATACAGCACTGAAATTCAATGCGTTTGCATATTTGGATAAACTTGCCGAAACCTATAACGACCGGGGTTGGGCGTATTATGGCATGGGCGATACAATGCGTGCCCAGCGTGATTTCCGTGAAGCAATTTTGCGGAACCGGTACTTTGGTAGGCCGTATTTTAACCTGGCGACGATTCTTTCGAACAAAGGTGATTATAAAGCCGCTATCAATGTTTATAACAAAGTACTAGGCTATTATCCTAAAGATCAGGGTGCATATTGCTTGCGTGGTATGGCCCGACTTAAACTGAATGAAAATCACGAGGCCTGTGAAGATTGGAACAAGGCTGCAGACCTCGGAAATGAATGGGCGTTGGAGCTGCTGCGGCAATATTGTAAGTAATTTGTCAACGTTCCGAAGACGAAAAGAATTATGTCCGACAAAAAAAATAAAAGCAAATTAGCAACTCCTCAGAAACCCGCCGAGGCTGCCGGACCGCAGAAAAGACAAACTGTTGCCGCTATCCCTAAATGGTCAGTAGCTGCTATTATTCTTTTTACTGCCTTGCTTTATAGCCGGTGCCTTTATAATGGGCTTACCCTAATGGACGATGATTACTACATCATTAATAACCCATTCCTAAAAGACTTTAGCCTGCATGGCGTTAGAGCAATCTTCACCTCTTTTTATTCTGCAAATTATAATCCGCTGACTACAGTTACATGGTTGTTCGAATACAACATATATGGACTCAACCCGCTGCCATACCACTTGCTAAATTTGTTATTGCACCTGTTCAATATTTGGCTGGTTTTTCATTTGGCAGAACAATTAAGCGGAAAAAAAATAACAGCTCTGGTAGTAGCAGTTTTGTTTGCCGTCCACCCTATGCACGTTGAGTCTGTCGCCTGGGCTTCTGAGCGAAAAGACGTATTGTATGCGGCATTCTATTTGCTATCACTACTGGCTTACCTTAGGTATGCGGCATCTGGCTACCGTATTAAATTTTATATCGTGGCGCTGCTGTTGTTTTTAGCTTCCCTCATGTCAAAATCCGCGGCAGTAACGCTGCCTGTATTGCTGATAGTGATTGATATTTATAGGGGCAGAAAGATCAATGCAAAATCACTGTTGGAAAAAATGCCTTTCTTTCTGTTATCCTTATTTTTCGGCATATTGAATATTATTGCGCAGAGTGATGTAGGTGCTATCAATGACCTTACATCTTCCTATGGTTTCGTCAACAGGATATTTTTATTTACATCAGGCCTTTCGGCATATATTATTAACCTTGCTGTGCCGCTAAACCTTTCCGTTATCCATTACCTGCCGACACAAAACAACGGTGCAATACCCTGGCCTTATTATGCATCGCTACCTTTTTTATTGCTAATCACCTGGTTGGTTTTAAAACGCAATTCCTATCGTAAGGATATTTTGTTTGGCATTTCCTTTTTCTTAGTCACCATTTTTGTAATGCTGCAGATACTTGCTGTTGGTTCCATGTTATTTGCAGAACGATATACTTACATACCCTACGTCGGCTTGTTTTACATCATCGGGCAATGGATATCAAACGAAGTGACAGGCAAAAACAAAAATCGAGTCATCGGGGTTTTTGTGATGGTCATCATTTTGTTTTCCATACAGGCATGGGGGCGCATAGGCGCCTGGAAAGATGACAATACCATAGTTGCTGACATAATAGCACATAACCCGGATGTCTATTACGGATACTGGATGAGAGGTAATTTGGAAAAAGCCGATGGCAACCTGCAGGATGCTTTGCAGGACTATTCCAAGGCAATCCTTTTGAACGGAAAGTTCGATGACTCCTATTATAACAGGGGGATAATCTATGATAAACTTGGAAACAGGCACGCCGCAATTTCCGACTATGATAAGGCCATTGCGATTAACCCGAAATCCTCTGATGCCTATAACAACAGGGGGTGGGCATATTTCGAATCCGGGGAAATAAAACCGGCGATAAGTGATTTCAATCAGGCTATACTAATAAAGCCTGACTATGCGGCGGCATTAAACAACCGGGGATGGGCATACTTCAAATCCGGCGATATGAGATCTGCTTTGCAGAACTATGATAGCGCCATCTCGGCAGACCCGCAATTTAGCATGCCGAGGTACAATAGGGCTGCACTGGAAGCGGCCACTGGAGATTATAAGGGTGCAATTGCTGATTATAATTTCCTGCTAACGCTAAAACCTGACGATAATAACATCTATTACTATCGTGGCAATGCAAGCATGAATCTTGACGACATTAAAGGAGCCTGCCGGGATTGGAATAAAGCAATGAATATGGGAAATAAGCTCGCATCACAAATGCTTGACAAATATTGTAAGTAGGAGCTTTCAAATGATGCTGATCACGCATAAAAGTTGTACCAGGAAATTCAGGTTTTATTTGCTTGAAAATTGTCTGTCCGGCTTGAATCAATCGTTGCAATCGCATTCGTCTGGATCCTGGTGGAAGTTTTCCATGCGTTCGTGAAGCACAAATTTATTACTGCTGCCGTCATCATAAACAATTTTGCTGATGATCCAATGAATGCCATTTGGCACACAGATATGCACCACACCGGTCTGCTGGCCATAGATACGTCCAATCTCCATACTGCCTTCCTTTTCTACTATTTTGTTATAAGGTGCCGAATAATAAGAATAGAAAACGTTAGTTATCTTTTTGTCCGAATGGTTATCCAATTTCACCGCATACCGTTCCCCCTCACAATTATCACAATACGAACACTCTAAATGAAAAGAGCAAAGACAAAAAATCTTACCATGCTTTAGATAATCATTATCCTGTGCCCGGGCAGCAAACCCACCCAATACAAACAATGGAACAAAAAGGTATATTTTAATCTGAGATAACATATACAATACGAGTTTAACCTGGTAACAATAATAGATTACTATAAAGCAAACTAATTCTCTTTGTTGCAAATATTATATAAAATGGTGAATAAACAAAGTGGTGTGGCTCGATATTTTCAGTTTATCACATTCCCGACTAAAAATCGTTAAAGATCGTGCTGCAAAAATTGATGGTCAAATATTTGGCTTACATGCCTTATCTTAACGCTGCTTCAATATTTCCTTTTTCAGGAAGGTAGAGCAATATGATATTCTGGAGCAAAAAAATATCTATCCTTGACGAATTCTTGAAATCGAAAATATAGGCTTTGAAACAAACTGAAAAATAGGTGAAAATGAACACGGAAACATTTGTAATTGAAAGAACATATCCCATTCCCATTGCAAAAGTATGGGAGGCAATCACTGACAAAGACAAAATGAAGCAATGGTATTTCGACCTTGCGGCGTTCAAGCCGGAGCCAGGCTTTGAATTCGAATTTACCGGAACAGGTAATGAAGGTCAAAAATATAAGCACTTGTGTAAAGTCACGGAAGCAATGCCGGGCAGCAAACTCGCATATAGTTGGAGCTATGAGGGTTACCCCGGCTATTCCGTAGTTACCTTTGAATTGTTTGACGAGGGGGACAAAACAAGAGTGAAACTGACTCATGAAGGCCTGGAAAGTTTCCCCGCCCAGCCTGATTTTGCAAGAAGCAGCTTTGAAAAAGGATGGACATATATTATCGGTAAGTCTTTGCCTGAATATTTGGAAAAAGAATGATGAGGAGAAAAGTTGTGGCCTTACTCACCTTCAAATAACTCCGCCAAATCAATGGAAAAACCAGGTAAAACCACTGAGGTAATAATCTTGCCCGCGGCCATGGGAGGAGACGAAAGATAATGCCCGTCGGTTAATGTATTTACCTGGAACGTATTGTCCTGTGGAGAAACAATCCAGTATTCTTTTATGCCTGCCTGCTGATAAATGTCAAATTTGTTGTTCAGCTCTACCACATTATTGCTTGGCGACAGAATTTCGACTACTATATCCGGCGCTCCCAAACAACCTCTTGCGTCAACTTAGCTTTCATCACATATCACGCAAATATCTGGTTGCACTACTGTTATAATATCTGTATCATTTTTTGATTTCCGGGGCAAACGAACATCAAACGGAGCGGTATATACCTGGCATTTATTGCCTTTTAAATGACTCCACAACTGACCTGAAATATTCATGGATAGCCTTTGATGTTTGCTGCCGGGCGCTGGGCTCATTTTGAATATTTTACCCATGATAAGCTCTACACGTTCTGTGAAATCCCATTTTAGGTAATCTGCATAGGTGTACACTTTATTAATATCAAGGTCTGCGAACTTCATGAGGCAATAGTTTTCTGCAAATTTATACTGGATAATTTAAATGTTTATTGAATTACAGCCCCTTTAGGGGTTGAGGTTTAACATCTTTCGATAATCCCTGCGATCCCCTGTCCGCCGCCTATACAAGCTGTGACTATACCATACTTTTTGTTTAAACGTTTAAGGTCGCCAAGTATTTGAATAGTAAGCTTCGCCCCGGTGCAGCCCAGGGGATGGCCGAGGGAGATGGCGCCACCGTTAATATTCACTATGTCTTCGTTCATGCCCAGGGTTCGTATTACAGCAAGGGATTGTGATGCAAAGGCTTCATTCAGTTCTATTAAGTCAATATCATTTAGTGTCATGCCTGCCTGCTTCAATACCTTGGGCACAGCCTTTACAGGGCCAATGCCCATGATTCGCGGATCTACCCCGGCGCTGGCGCAGTTTACCAGGCGGCCTATTGGTTGCAGGCCCAGTTGGTTCATAAGCTTTTCGCTCATGACTATAGTGAATGCCGCGCCATCAGAAGTTTGAGAAGAATTGCCGGCAGTTACTGACCCGCCCTGTGCGAATACTGGTGGCAGCTTGGCTAACGCCGCAAGGGATGTGTCTGCGCGCGGCCCCTCATCAGTGTCAACCAGGTATTCACGTTCTGCTTTTTTATTCTTTTCATTTACATACACTTCTTTCACTTTTATCGGCAATATGCCATCTTTGAAATACCCTTCTTTTATTGCGTTCAGCGCCCGTTGGTGTGAGCGCATAGAAAAAGCATCCTGTTCTTCGCGGGTAACCTTGTAATCCTGCGCTACTTGCTCGGCTGTAAGCCCCATGCTCAGGTAATAATCTCCATTGGCCTTTGCATACTCATAATTGGGCATAGTGCGCCAGCCCGCGGTAGGCACCAGGCTCATGCTTTCCGTGCCACCAGCGATAATACAATCGGCCATGCCCATTTGTATTTTTGCAGTGGCAATAGATATAGCTTCAAGCCCTGATCCGCAATAGCGGTTCACCGTAACGCCCGCTGCCCATTCGCCTATGGCTTTATTAGCTATGATGCGCCCCACCTGCAAGCCTTGTTCAGCTTCCGGTACCGCATTGCCTACTACCACATCGTCTATGAGTTGAGGGTCTAGTTGAGGCATGCTTGCCAGGAGGCCCTTGATCACATCAACCGCAAGATCGTCAGGTCGGTAAAAACGAAATCCGCCGCGTTTGGACTTGCCCACCGCGGTGCGGTATCCCGCTACTATATATGCTGTCTGCATTTTAGATTTATTAGTGTTTCTTAAAGAGAGAATTTCTCTGGTATAAAGTTAAAGATAGTTATTGTTAAAAATTAAACAATCTCCCGCAGGGAAGCGGACAGACAAAAGATGCCGCTTATCTTTACTTTTATAAATCAGTGTTTTAAATTATGAAGGTCTTAGTGTTGATTTTAACTCTGTCATTTGGTGTTTTTGCTGTTCATGCGCTGGATAGAAGTGTCATTCAATTAAAGCAACAGCATGCAAGCTACACGCTAAAAAATTATTATATTAGTGATGTAGTTGATGACAGGGGCGAAAATAACGCCATAGGTTCAATAACCGCCGGAGGAAAGAAAGAAAACCTCGTGCTTCAAAAGGATGCAGCTACCGCTCTAAAGAATTTTATCGAGCAGAATGTATCACAGGACAAAACAAAACAAGCCATCGTTCTCCATATTAGCAAAATGGATGTTGATGTGCGCACGACCGGTGAAACCAGGCGCGTTAATGCTGCTATAGCTTTCATTTTTTATGCGGCTGGCAAAAAAGTATCTGAACTGAGTGGAAGCGGGCAAGGCGAAATGGATGAAGATGCAGGGGATTATATCGAAAGCTTTATCAGGAAAACAATAGAAAATAATCTGAAAAAATTTGATAGCTGGTGGGCGCAAAATAGGGGAGGCATAGCCACCCAATCGTCAGTAAAGGTAAATGTAACTATAGGGCGAACTATAGACATGCCCAACTGTATCGTCTACTCCCTGCAAAGGCCGTTGTCAATTAATGATTTTACTGGGCCTGTTGAAGGCGGTGTGCCAGAACTTGCGGCCACATCCAGCGGCACAGACATGGGGTATAATGTCAAGACCCAAAATGGCCAGTTAGTGCTCAATATCACTCTAACGCCATATTTTGACAGAAGCCAATCCTGGTTCAAGGAGGCGGGGAAGAACCCGCGTGTTTTAGCCCATGAGCAGGCGCACTTCGATATAACTGCGATAAAAACTTGTGAACTGGCTGAAACGATGCGCAACGCGGTTTTCACACAGGAAAATTACGAGCAGCTCATAAAGCAGCTACTAGCCAAGAACACTAAGGATGCTAATGATGAAGAGACAACTTATGATAACGAAACCGACCATAGTATCATAGAAGATAAGCAGATAGAATGGCAAACTCGCCTCACAAAAAAGGTAGGGGAAGTAGGCTGTTTTTAATTTCCGTTCTGCTGCATGTTAGCCCTTCTTTGCTGCATTTGCTCCCTCATTTGCTGGTGGTGGGCCTGGTATTTCTGGAATTGGTCAGCGGTAAGCACTCCTTTCAGGTCAGCATCTTTATTGGTTTCCATTTCTTTTATCTGGCCGCGCTGCCCGGTAGCCATTGCATTGTCTTCCTGGGTGACATATTTTAAAATAATGTCATGTGCTTTCTGCGCTTGGTCTGCATTTATCTGTAGGTTCTGCTGCATCCATTGGGTGTTGGCAGTAGCTTTTTGTTCCGGCGTTCTTTTTTGCATTTGGTCTTGCGCAAATAGACTGGGAGAACAAACCAGTAAAGAAAATACAACGGCATTTTTTACGAGATTTCTTATCGGCATTTTTTGTAGTTTTTTGGTGACTTTATATTCTTTGGACAAGATAGGGCGGGATTAGTTTAAAAGTCATTTTTACGGTTTGCCCTGGACTGTAGTGCGCCAATGCTGTAAATTATAATGGCTGCCTGTTACCTTTATAGATTATTTTCTCTCTTTGCCTTGCGGATATTTCGCGGCTGTAGTATTTCCTGTATTGCATTTTATTCAGTACGGCCTTCATATCAGCATCTTTTTGGCTCATTAGTTTTTGCTGTACCTTATCACGGGTCGCGGGTGATTCAGATGATTTATCTATCTGCTGTTCATACCGCAGTTCAATTTTACTTGCCTTTGCCAGTTGGTCTTGCGACAGATGCAGGCTATCTCTCATCCACTCTGTCAGTCGCTTTGCCCTTATTTCTCCAGACCACCGGGGCTGGGCAAATGATACCGAAGACCAAAACAAAAGCAGGAAAAAACAGAAATGAAATGGTTTCATTCAGTAAGATTAACAGATTACAAATGACGGGCGGCAATCAATTAATAATATTCTATTTCTCTTTCGGCCATTCGTTTGGGCTCACCATTTTCATAAGTTATTTTCTTTACCCAGTTGCCTTTCCTGTCATAATCATATTTGAACTCTTTCTTTTTTGCCACGCGGCCGTCTGCATAATATCGTATCTGCACTACTTCATTGCCATGGTCATCATACTCAAAAGATTGTGGTATTTTTTCCTGCAGTGTGCCATCAGGGAAATAGGTTACATCCAAAATGTGGTTTCCCCTCTTATCCATTTTGCACTGTGACGAAAAATGTCCGGTCTCGTTAAACTGGTTAACCTCTGTGATATTCCCCGCCGTATCATACTTGGTGAGTATTCTTTTATGTTTTGGTGAGTTTTCTGAGGCGTACTCTTTTTCTTCTATCTGGTTGCCTTTTACATCATATCCATATACAAACTTGGCATCAAAGCTCCCGTTACGTTTGTAATCTGTAACTTCTACCAGATTCCCTTTTAAATCGTAGTTAAAGGTCTCTTTCCATCTTAGCCTGCTGTCGCTACCGTAACAGTTATCTTCGCTCTGCCTGCCCTTGCTATCGTATTTATACGTATGCCTTTCTTTCAGCTTGCTCTTATAATATTCATTCGACTCAATGAGGTTGCCCTGGTTGTCATATTCCGTGGTGAAATTTTGCTCCACCGTGCCGTCTGCCTTATAGGTATACCAATCTATACGGTTACCTTTATTGTCGACAGTGTAAGATGACGAATCATTCAGGTCGCCATCCGCGTCATAATCATTGC
>Ga0206890_1265_pt1 | contig 14125 bp, 11 predicted proteins | sample Alteio_BWOrgHeat_58_FD_152960 | JGI IMG/M metagenome (GOLD analysis project Ga0206890, IMG submission 152960) | Enriched cells from forest soil in Barre Woods Harvard Forest LTER site, Petersham, Massachusetts, United States - Alteio_BWOrgHeat_Nextera6 ... | reverse complement strand
TAAATAAAAGTAAAAATGAGCATTATGGTTTTGGATTCAAGAACAATATGTTTGATTTGTAAACCCTATAAGCACCGTGCAACATCAAGAAAATCTGCCTAATCCTAAAAATTTTGGTTCAGACAATCTTTTTATACTATGTTATTAAATAATTGCGTTATCAAGTTATCTACCTATTGAAATTACTATGATACTATTTGCTTACGCGGGCAATATGGATGTCCATAAGTTTTCAGAAATAGTTCCTTCTGCAAAAAAGATAGGGATAGCGCGGTTGCCCAGCTATAGTTTTACTTTTAATAAAACGGCCGAAGATCAATCGTCAAAAGCAAACATAACACCTACTGCCAGTCCGGATGATGTGGTATGGGGGGTGTTAATTGAATTTGATGCCAAAGAAAGATCAAACTTCTACAATCCCGAAACCTGGGGCAGCGGGCTTAAGCTCGAACCTGTGATATGCTTTGACGCGGGTGACCAGGTTTACCATGCAGAAGCGTTTGTGGCCGAACCACATGCCATAAATACTCACCTTTTACCCTATGACTGGTATCATAAAAAAATTCAGGTTATTGCGCAGCAAGCAGGGCTTCCGGTAGCATATGTCAATAAAATTTCACTAATGGCTTTTAAAACAGACCCGGATGAAAAAAGGCGGACTAAGCGTTTGAAAAAGTTGGGGAAATAAATTATTCCGGTTGGATATTTAAGATATACAAGCCGTGAAAAAGGTTAATTATACTTTATGTTACTTGAATATATTATTACAAGTGAGGATATTTCTTTGCCAACTTCTTTAGGTTCTCTTCCATCAATAGGTTGGCATACCAGGCGTTACTCCCTTTGGTATATAAATAAAACAGGGCCCTTATTTGTAAAAACGAAATCAAAATCAAGGCTATTGCCAAAAGGCTATTCAGGCTCTCTATAATAAATGACAATTGTTTAATGGCACCAATAATTGTCATGGCTAACAAAACCGAACGCACCCAAAACCGCCCTTTCGAAAGTAAATAGATAAAGTAAAAATCTGCGGCTATCGGGAAAATTTACAATAAAAGAACATCAAAAACTGAACCACACATGCCATTGCCAAGAACCAGGGAGGCTAAAACAATAGACCCTATTATTGCTGAAGCATATAGTAATCTTACACCGTATATGACGCTTTTAGGTTTTTGCACGTCGTTTAAACTTTGATAGACATCAAGAAAATCTGCCTAACAGCGCAGCTCTCTTTAACACCCTTAAAAACAAACAAAAAGTTAAAAATCCTAAAAATCAAGGTTCAGACAATCAACGGTCAAAACTGCCCCTTCAAATACATATACACAATGCCGCCGATAACAATAATAGCTAAAACAACAAGACCGGCGGTGCCTTTTCGTTTATCCTGCCGCATTAGCCATATTAAAAACGCAATCAAAGGCAATACAAAAATCGCCCAGAAAATTAGTGACGGTATATTCATTTTTACTTTTTAAAGAGATGTTCCAATACGGACGCTGCAATTAACAATGCCAAAACGCCCAATGCTTTCCAACCTTTTGGCTTATCTTGCAATAACAGCCAAATCACAAATACAAATAGTGGCGTAACAAAGACAATTAAGAAAATTAGTGAAGGTATATTCATCTTAATGAGTGATTTGTTAAGTTAATCGTTTATGTTTTTAAATTATTGATAAGCATCATTCACTAATTCACTCAATCAATAATTCACTAATTAAAACACCATCCTCGCCATTGGCGCTATATTCTGCTCCGCAAATTCGCCTTTTAAAAATTTATAGTGTCCTGCAATGGCAATCATGGCGGCGTTATCAGTACAATATTGCATTTGAGGTATAAAACAGTTCCAGCCGTTTTTTTCGCCCAATTGTAGTAAGCCCTGCCGCAAACCTGTATTGGCAGATACGCCACCGGCCAAAGCAATGTCCTTAATACCATATTCCTGTGCAGCTTTGCTTAGCTTGTTTAACAATATGGTAACTATCCGCTTTTCAACCGATGCACAAATATCATTTAAATTTTCGGCAATAAAGTTGGGGTTGGCAGCTACATTATCTCGTATAAAATAGAGTATGAATGTTTTTAACCCGCTAAAGCTAAAGTTAAAACCGGGTATCTGCGGCTCGGGGAATTTATAGGCATCTGGGTTGCCCAAACGCGCGTGTTTATCAATAAGCGGTCCGCCGGGATAAGGCAGGCCCAGTATTTTGCTGGTCTTGTCCATGGCTTCACCGGCGGCATCGTCCATGGTTTGGCCCACAATTTCCATATCAAAATAATCTTTCACCAATACAATTTGCGTGTGTCCGCCCGATACCGTTAAACATAAAAACGGAAATGAAGGCTTTTTTTCGGCAATAAAATGGGCCAGTATATGCGCCTGCATGTGGTTAATATCAATAATAGGCAGGCTTTTTGCTAATGCAAATGACTTGGCAAAGGATACACCAACCAATAGTGAGCCCAAAAGACCGGGGCCGCGCGTAAAAGCTACAGCATCCACATCATTTTTGCTTACTTTTGCGTTCAATAGTGCTTGTTGTACGGCAGGAACAATATTTTGCTGATGAACCCTTGAGGCCAACTCAGGGACAACGCCCCCGTAAGCCTGGTGAATGGTTTGATTAGCAATAACATTGCTCAATATCACCCCATCAACACAAACAGCGGCGGAGGTATCATCACATGAAGATTCGATTCCTAAAATTACAGGCACAGGACAGATTAATTAGTGAATGAGTGAATTATTGAATGAATGAGTTGCAGCATGTTCAAAACATTCGCTAATTCACTCATTCAATAATTCACTAATTAAACAGCAAAGTTATTAAAAAAGCGCTTAAAATATCTCTAAGTATTGTATTGCTCATTGTAATGCTGTTTTGCATACTCATGTTGCTTTTTCAGTACAAGCCGGTGCAAACATGGGCGGCAAAAAAGGCGGCGGGTTATTTATCAAAAAAATTAAACACTAAAGTTTACATCACAGGTTTATATGTCGAGCCGTTTTCTTCGGTGGTTGTGGATAGTTTGTATGTTTTAGATAAACAAAAAGACACCTTACTTAATGTACCCAAACTAACAGTCGATTTGAACGGCTTTACACTTTTTTCGGGCATACATAAAAAGGTTATTGATTTTAAATTGATCACATTGAACAATGGCTCCGTTTACCTCAAAAATGAAAAGGGCAATGTGAGCAACCTTCAGTTTATTCTCGATTATTTTAGCTCGACCGATACTACAAAAACAACCGGTAAGCCATGGAGCCTGGTTTTTGAAAAAACCGCCATCAATAACCTTCGTTTCCGCTATAAAGACCAAACCCGCAATGTGTTTACCAAGGCGGTAAATTTTGATGATATAGACGTTAAGAATTTCAGCGTGGTTGTACTAAACATGGATTTGAAAAACCATTTGTTTAAGGGCAATATCCAAAACTTAACGCTGCGCGAAAAAAGTGGTTTTTATGTTAAAAACTTCTCGTCAAACGCCACGGTTGACAGCAACCAGATACTGGTGCAAAACATGTTTATCCAAACGCCAAACTCAACATTGAAAGATTATTTCAGGATGCGCTTTAAGACGTTTAAGGACTTTGATGATTTTGAGAACAAAGTGCACATGGACGCCGCGTTTAAAACATCGCATATCTCATCAAAAGATATCGCTTATTTTACCACTTCATTAAAAAAAGTAAATTTTGAATTAGGTATTGACGGCCGCGTTAAAGGACCGGTTAACAGTTTAAACGCCACAAACCTGCTTATTACCGCCGGACAGGCTACTTATATTAAAGGCAATTTTAACCTGCGCGGTTTGCCCGACTGGGGCAATACCTTCCTGGAGTTGAAGTTTGACCAGATTGCCACCAACAAAAAAGATATTGATTACCTGTACAGCCATTTTTCGGGCACGCCAAATGCCAAAGCGCCCGATGTAATTTCAAAATTCGGCAATATCAACTTTACGGGCAGGTTTTCGGGCCTGCAAAATGACTTTGTAGCGTATGGTACTTTTAAAACCAAACTGGGCCGTTTTGACCCGGATATTAATTTAAAAATAAACAAGGCCGGTATGCCCAGCTATAGCGGCAAAGTTGATGCTTATAACTTTGACCTGGGCAGTTTAATTGATGAAAGCACTATTGGGCGCACTACTTTTAACGCCAGCATTAATGGCCATGGCGACGCGCTAAAAAACCTGGACGAGAAAATAAACGCCCGCATCAAATATTTTGATTTTAAAAACTACAGCTATAATAACCTGCTTGTTGACGGCACTTTCGCAAAAAAAATAGCTGCCGCCAAAATCAGCATTGATGATAAAAACATTAAACTCGACCTTGATGGCAGTATGGACCTTAACCCGGCCCTGCCTGTTTATGATTTTAAAGCAACCGTTAATGATGCCCAACTGCATACTTTAAATTTACTGGATGATACTATTACCATCAGCTCCCGGCTAACAGCTAATTTCTCGGGCAATGATCTTAAAAACTTTGAGGGCAGTATTTTGCTTTCACCCACAAGGGTTATCGACCCCCGTAATAATTACCTGGTAGATTCGGTATATCTTACTGCAAGCGGAAAGGGCGATTCGAGGTCACTTTCTTTTATATCAGATTTTGCCGATGGTGGTATAAAAGGCAGTTATGACCTGGCTACCCTGCCAGCGTATTTTAAAACTATTGTTAAAAAGTACGTTCCATCTTTAAAAATGGATATTGCTGAACCTAAGCCTCAAAATTTCGCGTTCAACTTAAAGCTTAAAAACTTAGACCCGGTAACCGCTATTTTTGCACCCGGCCTTAAAATACCCGACAGGGGAACCTTTGCGGGAAAATTCAATTCAAATGATAAAACCGCTACTTTAAACGGATACATAAAAACCATACAGTACGGAACAACTATTTTTCATGATTTTATCCTGGATGAAAGCACCAGTGAGGATAACTTAGGTGTAAATATTTCGCTGAGTAAGATAGACCTGACCGATAAGCTGTTTGTTAAAAATATTGATATTACCAATTTCTTAAAAAGGGATAGTTTAAACTTCAACATAAAACTGGCTGATAAAGATGCCACCAACCAGCTCGACCTTTATGGATTAGTGAAATTTGGGACCGATACAACGGCGCGTCTTAGCCTGCTGCCATCAGATGTAATATTGGAGCATCAAAACTGGCGTTTGCAGCAAAACACAAGGATACGTTTATTGGATGGCAAAACACAGATATCGGGCTTTGAGCTATCCAATGGACTGCAAAAAGTGAGGATAGATGGACTGATATCTGATAACCCGGAGGATAAATTAAAGGTTACGTTTGATAAATTCAACATGCATACATTGGACCAATTGACTAAATCGGCAGATGTTTCGTTGAGTGGCGTGCTAAACGGGGATGTGCTGCTTAGCGGTATAACCAAGTCGCCGGGGGTTGACGCGCGTTTGGGTATCGATTCATTAAAATTGAATAAAACATTAGTGGGAAATGTTAAAATCGTATCCAGTCTGGGTAATGATCGTAAGGAAGCCGATGTAAAATTAAATATACTGAACCGTGGTTTAGAAACGCTGAATATTGGCGGCACTTACACTTTAGGCAAGGACGATGGCGATAAACTGGACTTTGATGTAAAAATGAACCAAACCGAAGCTATTATTTTTGAACCGTTTATTAAGGACCTGGTATCAAATATAAAAGGCACAGTTTCAACCAACCTGAAGCTAAGCGGCACAGCTTCAAACCCGCAGCTTAATGGTGATGTTACTTTAAATAACACAGGGGTAACCGTTAATTATTTAAAAACAGCTTATGTGGTTAATGATAAACTAAGCGTACATAATAGTGTAATAACACTTGATAAGATGACGCTGACAGATATACATGGCGGCAAAGGCATTGTTGACGGAACGGTTGATTTAACCAACCTATCAAACCCTGATATTGAAGCAACACTTAATGCTACCAATTTAATGGCCTTAAATACCACCTTTAAGGACAATCATTTATATTATGGTACCGCTTATAGTACCGGCCGTTTTAGCTTTAACGGACCTGTTGACAACATGAAAATTGATATTAAAGCCAGTACTGAAGCCGGCACTGTATTTAATATCCCGCTAAACACGTCAACAACGGTAAGCGATTATGACTTTATAAAATTTGTAAGCCATAACGATACCACGAAGTTTATTTCTAAGCCGAATGCTTTTAACGGGGTTACGCTTAATTTTGATTTAACGGTTGATGAAAAAACTACGGTAAAGATCACTACCGATTACGGCGTACTGGAAGGGTCAGGACAGGCGAAAAATTTAAGTTTGAAAATAAATAGCCTGGGCGACTTTGACATGTTCGGCAGCTTTCAAATCACATCGGGCACATTTGATTTTACCGCCAAAAACTTTATCAGTAAAAACTTTTTGGTTAACCAGGGCGGCACCATACGCTGGACTGGCAACCCTTCAAATGCCGAAATTAACCTAAATGCCATTTATGAGGTACGTACCAGTATAAAAAACTTATATACCGCGGCTGGATTATCGCCTGTTGAGGGTGATAAGCAAGTATTGGTACAGGCCGAACTGCTGATCAGTAAATCATTGATACAACCTACCATTGATTTCGACTTTAATTTCCCCACAGATCCATCAATAAAGGATGATCTTGGGACTTACCTGGCCGATAATAACAACCGTAACCAGCAGGCATTAAGCGTTATCGTTACCAGGAGTTTTTCGCCCGGAACAGGTGGAAATTTAACCAACCAGGTTATAGGTACAGCAAGTACCGCCGTAAGCGAATTTGCCTTTAATAAGTTGAACAGCTTTATTTCGCAATCAAATATTAAAAACTTTGACCTTAACATCCGCTCGTTTAATGATGCCAGTGCAACCTTTAAGTTGTTTCACCAGCGTTTAATACTTAACGGCAACGTGTTTTCAAACACATTAAATAATACGGGCAATAGTTTAGGCAACGGAACGATCTTTAATGCTAACAACAATTTACTAAGTAGCGGCTCAGGTAATTTAACCACTGATTTTGAGGGGCAATACCTTATAAAGAAAGATGCCAGCTTAACTGCCCGCTACTCGTACCGCGTTTTAAACAGCACCACCTTAAATAGCATTAACACCTTGAACGCGCAATATGTAAACGGCCTTGGCCTGGTTTATCAGCGCGACTTTGATACTTTTGGCGAATTTTTAAGAAACTTCTTCAAAAAGGGTCCGGCTAAAAGTGCGCCGAAAAAAGATCTGCCTAATGCACCACCGTCACCAATAAACACTACCGAAAACGAAGATCAATGATCTTTCAATATGGCGTGGTTCATTTTATCGCGCTTGGTTTTTAGGTAGTTTTCGTTGTGCGGGTTGGGGGCTATTTCAATAGGCACATTTTCTACCACTTCTAACCCGTACCCAATTAGCCCGGCACGTTTTTTAGGGTTGTTAGTCATTAACCGCATTTTTGATATGCCCAGGCTGCGCAGTATTTGCGCGCCCACGCCATAATCGCGCTGATCCATTTTAAAACCTAATTCGATATTAGCTTCAACGGTATCAAAGCCATTCTCCTGCAAATTATATGCTTTTAGTTTATTCACCAGCCCAATACCGCGGCCTTCCTGGTTCATATAAACCAAAACGCCTTTACCTACTTTATTGATCATGGCCATGGCCCGGTGTAGCTGTGGCCCGCAATCGCACCTGCACGACCCAAAAATATCGCCGGTTACACATGAACTATGCACCCGCACTAAAACAGGCTCACCGGGCTCCCAGGTACCTTTAACGAGGGCCAGGTGGTTTTCGCCTGTGTTTACCTGTGTGTAGGCTATCATTTCAAAATCGCCCCACTCGGTAGGCAATTTTACAGACACTTCCTTTTTTATCAGGCTTTCGGTGTTCAGGCGGTAGGCTATCAGGTCTTTGATAGAAACTATCTTCATATCAAACTCTTTAGCCATTGCTAAAAGATCGGGAAGCCTGGCCATATCGCCATCTTCTTTCATGATCTCACATATCACACCGGCGGGTTCAAAACCGGCCATAACAGCCAGGTCAATTGTAGCTTCGGTATGCCCGGCCCGGCGCAGCACGCCGCCATTTTTGGCTATAAGCGGAAAAATATGCCCCGGCCTGCCCAAATCTTTTGGGGTGGTAGCCGAATCAATAAGCGCCAATATTGTTTTTGAGCGGTCGGTAGCCGAAATGCCCGTTGTGCACCCGTTACCCAGCAAATCAACCGAAACTGTAAAATTAGTTTCGTGCGAGGTGGTATTGTGGCTAACCATAGGCTCCAGTTCCAGTTCCTCGGCGCGCAGCCTTGTTATTGGCGCGCACACCAGGCCGCGGCCATAACGTACCATAAAGTTGATGGCCTCGGGCGTAGCATTACGCGCCGCGGTTAAAAAATCACCCTCATTCTCCCTGTCCTCGTCATCAACAACAATAATAATTTTACCGGCCTTTATGGCATCAATAGCTTCGGGTATGGTATTTAACATTGGGTTTGTTTCTTTTTTGAGTTGATCTTAGCCGCTTATGATCACGGCTTAGATCCATTAAGGTACAAAATTAAGCTATAATAAAGTTAATATGGTCGGTGGTGTGTAAAGATTGGCGGGTAGTTATTAGTTAACTTGTGATTAGAGATTAGTTGTAAATAGCTTGGCACTCAATCACTAATTAACTAATAACCAGTTAACTAATCCCTAACCTCGGCTCCCACCTTCTTCCTAAACTTAAACAGGCGCATAAAGAAACGTCTATAGGAGTCGGCATCAAATATAACAGAGTCGGTAGCGGCCTTGTATGACAGGAACAAGCCAATGGGTGTTAAAATAAATATGGCTATCCACATGCCCACCAGCGGCGAAGCATCGCCTGCTTTCACATATTTTTCGCCAATGGTTTCAATAATATAATAAAAAAGAAAGAAGATAACCGATACCACTACCGGCAAACCCAACCCTCCTTTGCGAATAATTGCGCCCAGCGGGGCGCCAATAAGAAATAATACCAGGCACGCGGCAGATAAGGTGAACTTTTTATGATACTCTACCGCAGCGCCGTGCAGATCTAAAGAAGATGCCTTAAATTGGTCATTACGATTTTTAACCATATCGCTAATTGACCGTGCCTCCATTAATGCATTAGATATAATGCTTAACTGCATATTGCGTTGTTCGCCTTTTAACACATCCGGTTTACCTGGTTCAAATTTTTTAATTTTTGCTGACTTATTGGGGACGGTGTAAAACCTCATATAAGGCGTCATCATCCTATAATTTGTAGAAAGCCCGCTGTCAATATGGTGCTGCGTTGCTCTCATTTCGACATTTAGCAGCTTTAAACTCTCCATCTGGTAAGCGGTTTTAAAGGCACCCTCATCTGTACGTTTTAGTGTAAAGCCACTAAGGTCAAGCTTTTGCTTTGTTGTTTTAAAACGGAAACGGGTTAATGTTTGCCGTGGATTAAACCCTCCCTGGGCAGACGCCTCTTCATAGCGCACACCATCTTCCAGCTCCAAAACCAGGTACTGGTTATTCGGTGTACGGTACATCCTGCCTTTTTTGGCAAATAAAACCGAGATGTTCTGAGTGACCGGGTCTTTTGCATAAATAGTCAGGTCGTATAAAGTTTGCCCGTCAGGGTCCTTTCGCTTCACGCGGATGGTATATCCCGGGAAACTATTACTAAAAACATTTTCGGGCAAAAAGTTTGCTGATTTTTGCTGGCGCGCGTCCCACAATAATGAAAAGTATTTAAGGTTGGCTTTGGGCAGCATGTAATCTGAAAAGAAGAACGCTCCTATGCTTAAAAAGCTAATAATGATCACCATGGGGTACATGGCACGGGTTAATGATATCCCAGCTGATTTGATAGCCACCAGCTCATAATTTTCGCCGAGGCTGCCGTAGGTCATGATAGAGGATAGCAGTACTGACAGCGGCAGGGCCATAGCTACGTTAGTAGCCGATGCATAGCACATCAGCTCCATAATAACATACCATTCAAAGCCCTTACCTATCAGGTCGTCGATGTATTTCCACAGAAATAGCATCAGCAACACAAACATCACGATCAAAAAGGTAACTAAAAAAGGCCTGATGAATGATTTGAGTATTAAAAGATGTATCTTCTTCACACTGCAAATTTAGGGAAAATTAAATTCCTTCAGGCACCCAGTGTACTAACAAGGTATTGTATCTGGTTATCCCATATCAGCCTGCGTTCGCTAAGCGTTTCTTCAGTAGCAAAATCGGTTATGCTTAGCGCCACATCATTGGTTAATTCGTCCTGTATAATTTCCATTTCGAAAAAATATTGAGGCTCGTCATCTACCCATCTAAACCTAACCAGCTTGTTTTCTTTAATGGCAACCAGCTTTGCGGTTTGCTTTTCATCATCCCAGGTAAAGGTGTAAACCTGGTCGCGCACACTTACGTCATCAGCAAACCATTGGGTTAAGCCATTGGGCTCATTTAAAAAAGTATATAGTATCCTTGGAGACGATTTTATTTCATACTCAATAGTAAATTTCTTCTTTTCAGACATAAGGGGTTTATAATTGCAGGTTTTTGTTGACCCAATATTAACATTTTTTCTAAAGGAAACGAATTTATCCTATATTTGCAAACCTTTTTTAATAGCACCAAACTTTAACCATGCTTGGAACCAAACAGGAGGCTTTAAGTTCTGAAATAAATAAGGCGGGGTAGCTCAGATGGTTAGAGCGCAGGATTCATAACCCTGAGGTCGGCAGTTCGATCCTGCTCCCCGCTACTGTTAAAGCCACTCGTTTTGAGTGGCTTTTTTTTATTGTTAAATAAAAAATCTTTACATGAAACACGAAGATGTGGTTGCGGTGCTCAAAATGATTGCAGATACCGGGGTAGCTACTCATATAAGTGAGGCTGATTTACTAAGCTTAAAATCATATAACCTGATTGAAATTGCAAAAGGCGAAGAAAAGTTTAAGTCTCCAACTTGTGTATTGACTAAAAAGGGCCGGGTAATGCTTAAATCAAATTCCAAAGCATAACCCTTCGCCGGCGGTTAGCAAGTTCAATCCAGCTACTGCTAATAGTTATAAACTATACCATTGATTTTTATGGTGGTGTAATTGCCATCGGGGCCGATGCCTTTGTAATAAGTATTGGCAATGGTTTGGGCCGAAGCAAAATTATTGTTAAAAACATCTATTTGGAAGGTCATTTTTGTAGCTGATTTATAGGTCACTTTTATTAAATGATTATTGATGTTTTGTATGTTTAACGAATGAAAGGTATCATTAACATTTGCTCCAAAATTAGCTTGATAATTCAGTGAAGTATCATTAGGGTTTGCTTCAACCAGGTATTGATTTTCGTCTATCCGTAAGTATTCTAATCCTATTACATCGCCCCCGGTTGCATAATGAAATTTATAATATAGCTTACCATTTATACGTACAGTATCCTGTATCTCCATATAATTTTGCGCGTCTGTTTTCCAATAATTACCTATTTGCATAGGGTAAAAGGATGTTGACGTGGTTATTGGTATTACTTTGTCGCCCGGATTAACAATCGCACTCTTTTTACAGGCATTAAGCAGTACTATTAAGGTGCCGAATATTAAAAATTTGTATTTCATAATTGCCGTTATTTATAATACAGTACGTGTATTTTTGAAGCAATGCTACAAATAGATGATTATTTTTTTTCTAATCGAGGCACATAACCAGCTTACGTTTTCCTGATATAAGTTAAATCATAGGCTGTAACCCAGGTTTTGCCTTCATCGGCCGATGTTTCATTAAACTGCCTAACCTGGTTTGGGCCTTCGTTATAAAAAACAAACCGGCCCATAAGTTTTTTGCCTTGCGGGCCCTGCTTTTCAAATGTAAACCGCATGGCCTTATCTGTATATTGGCCGTTTACAAAGTCCTGGTTATCGCCGGCGCCAATCCAGTTTTGCCGCCACTTGCCGCTGGCGGGATCAACAAAATTGAGGCTTTTACCGGTATAAAACGAGCCTCCGGATGTCCAGTTTTCAAGTATAGCGCAACCGCCAGATACAATTTGGATGCTGCTTTGCCCCGCAAAGGTTTTGGTGCCTGTGATATACACATTCCATTCGCCCACCCAAAAATCAAACTGCCGTGCCTGTGCATTACCCATGCATGGGTATGCCAATCCATAAGCTTTAGCACGCAGTTCTTTAAACCGGGGCTCGTTCCTTAGCGCATTAAAATCTCTTAAACTATCTAACTCAGTAAACACATTATAGCCTGAATTTATGGCGCTGTCAATATTAGTAATCGCTTCGTCTTTATTGTTTTTGAGGCCGTTTATCCGGGCCATACGCGAGTAAACAGAAGCTTTAAGTAATGGGTTACGCGCTGCTGTAATTGATTTTTTATATGCCCGCATGGCGGCATCCATATCACCCGTATTATACAATGAAAAGCCGAGCCTGTTCCAGGCGTTGCCATTTGTTGAGGTATCTTTTAAGTTTTGGGTATATAAAGTTTTTGCACCTGCCCAATCTTTTGCCATGTAAAGCGAGTCTGCTTTCTTTATATTGGCGGATTGGTTTTGGGCAAATACCCCCTGAAAAGTACATATTAATAATATTGCGCTTGCTGCGGATACAATAAACTTTGCGGATATTAGCCCGTTGATCAATTTTATCATCTGGCAATAGTTTAATTAAATACGCTTATTTACACCTTTCAAATAAGGAGATCAGTTTGTACTTACTTATTTACATCAAACTTGAGCGAGTAGCTGCCTGCCTGCCCTTCGGCTGTTAAGCCCTGCATTACAACAATATATTTACCGGTTTTATCAGATGTATAAAATGAAACTGCGGTTTTGCCACTTGCATCGGTATTTACATCGGGTGCCCAGTATAAAACATTCCTAAAATCGGGGAGGCGGCTTTTTTGCTGGCTTTCTGTTTGATAAACCGGCGAGTAAAATTCGCGTTCCAGCTGCATACCTTCATAATCAAGCACAACAGCATGCGGGTTAATTTCAAAGCCCCCCAAATCGCCTTTATAACTGGTGTAACTTAATATCCCGTCGGCAAATATCGGCCCCCAATAATAAACGCGGTTTAGCATATCGAGCTTTTTTATTTTTAGCGGGTCAATGGTAAAAACCTTATCGATATTAAAAATTGGCACCCCGTCTATCAATACAAGCGGGTCGCCTTCCTGTAAAAATCCATTGCTGCTTATTACTTTTATATGGACCCTTTTTTGCTGTACCACCACATTTATTTCGGCAATATATTCGCGTAAAACCTCTTCCATTGTTGTAAAACGGGTAAAATCGTCCAGCTTGTACTGTTTAGCAATATTGCCGTAAAACGCGCTGCTATCTATTAGCGGGTTATAATATTGTTTCAATTTATTGGCACTGTAAATATTTTGCACCTGCATGGCTATGCTATAGGCTTCCAGTTGTTTTTGCGCCTGGCTTTCCAGTTTCAACGGCGGCAATGCGTTGGAAGTATATTGTTCAGAAAAAGGGCTGGCAATACTTATGCGCGAGGTGCTATCTTTTTCGGTATTGGTTTGTACAACAACTTCGCCGGGGCCATAGAGTTGTTTGGTGTTAAATAGCAAACGGCCTGTTGAATCAGAAACGGAGCCATATAGCTGGACCCTTTTGCCAATTACCCCCAGGTAAGCCAAAACATCAGTTGAAGGTGTCCCCGCCGCGTTAGTTACCTGACCCATAATGATATGTCCATTATATTCGGGCAAATAAGTGAATTTTTGAGGTTTGGTGTTTAAAACATCAGCCCATTTAAACCTGCTCCAGCCTTGTGTTATCAACAGGTTATCCAATGCTTTATCCGTTTCGGAGGTAATTACATCGAAATAATACCCGGGCGATTCTATACCACCCTTTAATTCGGAGCCCAGCCATAAGTAGCTTACAATATCGGCATCACCGGCATTGGTAAGCGAATCGAGCCGGTAAACGGCAACGGACATGTTAGCTGCCAAAGGTTTCCCATTGGCATCATTTGCCGAAATATTGATAGCTACCGGTTTGCGCGTTTGGTATTGCGGCTGTGTTATGGCGCGCACGGTAAGCAGA
>Ga0206890_1264_pt1 | contig 14131 bp, 8 predicted proteins | sample Alteio_BWOrgHeat_58_FD_152960 | JGI IMG/M metagenome (GOLD analysis project Ga0206890, IMG submission 152960) | Enriched cells from forest soil in Barre Woods Harvard Forest LTER site, Petersham, Massachusetts, United States - Alteio_BWOrgHeat_Nextera6 ... | reverse complement strand
AAACCCCCAGCAAAAACACCCCTCCACCACAAACCAAAAAATCCAAAAAAAACAGGACCCGGCAAAAAGCCAGGCCCCGTTTTTCTATCCGTTCTTGTCCGCGAAAATCCGCAGTCGATTACACCCCAGCGTGAATAACCTCTTCCCGGATAGCCTCATCCATCACCTTCTCCCGGGGAGTCTTAGGCAAAGCAACCGCCAGCACATCTTCAATCCGCGAAGCATAGTGGAGCGTCACGCCCTCAATCTGATCCGGCGTTAAGTCCTCTTCCACCTGCTGTTTGCAGTCCGTCGGCATAATCACATCACGAACGCCGACCCGCTTCGCCGCCAGGAACTTCTCCTTGATTCCGCCCACCGGCAACACGTTGCCGCTCAGCGTAATCTCGCCCGTCATTGCCGTCAGCGGATGCACTGGACTATTCGTCAAAAGGCTCACCAGTGCGGTCGCCATCGTAACGCCAGCCGAAGGCCCATCCTTCGGAATCGCCCCTGCAGGCACATGGATATGCAGATCCGACTCCTTCAAAAAGTCCTCATCGATCCCTAAAGACGCGGCATTCGAGCGCACCCACGTCAACGCAGCCTGCATGCTCTCCTTCATCACATCGCCAATCTGGCCCGTGATCGTAAAGCCGCCCTTGCCCTTCATCCGGTTCGCTTCGATGAACAATACATCGCCGCCCGCCGGTGTCCACGCAAGTCCAACTGCAACGCCCGCGCGCTTCGTCCGCTCAGCAATCTCCGTATCCACGCGCACTTTAATGCCGCCAAGGAACTCGTGCACGATCTCAGGAGTGATCAAAACCTTCTGAGTCGCACCCTCTGCAATCTTGCGCGCAACCTTCCTGCAAACCGTGCCGATCTGCTGTTCCAATTTACGAACACCAGCCTCACGCGTGTAGTGCCGCGCAATCAGATGAACGCTCTCCGTCGGAAATTCAATCTGTTCCTCCGTAATCCCGTTCTCCTTAATCTGGCGCGGAATGAGGTATTTGATGGCGATATTCACCTTCTCCTCTTCCGTGTACCCGGTCAGCTCAATGATCTCCATACGATCGAGCAGCGGCCCCGGAATCGTGTCCAGTTGATTCGCCGTGCAGATAAACAGCACCTTGCTCAAATCGAACGGCTGATCGAGATAGTTATCGCGGAACGTATTGTTCTGCTCCGGATCGAGCGTCTCAAGCAGCGCACTCGCCGGATCACCACGAAAGTCGCGGCCCAGCTTATCAATCTCATCCAGCATGAACACCGGGTCCTTCACTTCAACCCTCTTCAAATGCTGAATAATCTGCCCAGGCAGCGCGCCGATATAAGTCCGCCGATGCCCGCGAATCTCAGCCTCATCATGCATACCGCCAAGCGAGATCCTCGAGAACTTCCGCCCCAGAGCCTTGGCAATCGACCGCCCCAGCGAAGTCTTACCCACGCCCGGAGGCCCAACAAAGCAAAGAATCGGTCCCTTCATATCCGGCTTCAACCGCCGCACAGAAAGATAATCAAGAATGCGATCCTTCACCTTCTTCAAGCCATAGTGATCCTCATCGAGGATCGCCTTCGCCTTCAGAATGTCCACCTCGCCCGAAGAAGTCTTCGACCACGGCAGCACAGCCAGCCACTCCACATAGTTCCGTGTCAGCGAGTAGTCCGCAGCAGCAGGATTCATCCGGCTCAGACGCCCAAGCTCCTTCAGCGCGTCCTTCTTCACTTCCTCCGGCATCCCCGCCGTCTCAATCTTCTCCTTCAGATCCGCAATATCCTTCTGCGTATCGTCCTGATCGCCCAGCTCCTTCTGAATCGCCTTCAACTGCTCCCGCAGGTAATAGTCCCGCTGCGAAGACTGCACTGAATCCTGCACCTCAGTCTGGATCTTGTTGCGCAGTTGCTGCACCTCAAGCTCCTTCGCCAGGTGCTTATTGATCCGCTCCAGCCGAGCCGCAACACCAGGCGTCTCCAGCAACTCCTGCTTGTCCGTCGTCGTCAGGAACGGCAGCGACGAAGCAATAAAGTCCGCCAGCCGGCCCGGCTCTTCAATATTGATCGCAATCGTCTGCAGATCATCGCTCAGCGTAGGCGAAGAGGTCACAATCTGCTGGAACTGGCTCACCACATTTCGCTGCAGCGCTTCCATCTCCGGCGATTTTTCCGGCTCCACGTCGCCAATTGCCTCAAACTCCGCCGTCATAAACGGAGTCAGCTGGGCAAACTCGCCCAGATGCACCCTCTCGTTCCCCTCGGTGAACACAAAGAGGCTCTGATTCGGCATCTTGACGACCTTATGCACCGTCGCACGGGTACCGATCGCATACAAATCCGCCGACTGGGGCGAATCCTGCCGCGCATCCCGTTGTGCCACCACCAGAATCGTCTTCTCTTCACCTAGCGACTGAATCAGCTGGATCGAGCTATCGCGCCCGACCGTCAGGGGCAGCACCGCATGAGGAAACAGAACGGTATCCCGCACCGGCAAGACAGGAACAGGCCTCTTTCCCGTCGCCTCGGTACCTGATCCCTCCCCGCTTTTAGCGGTAGTCGGTTGAATCACACTTACGAAATCACTTGCCATGAGTGTACCTCTATCAAATTATCTCATATAGGATGCAGCAGGCCTCGCAAAGGTCGCAAACCAGCTCTCAAACCCCGGCAAACCCGCACTCAACTTCAGTCATCGGCCCGTAACTCCTTTTCCATCAATTCAAACAAGAATTACCCCATTCCCGGTCACCTCAGCCCGGCCAAAACATCGGTACCGCAGAGGTCCCGGGTGGCGAATATATTGATCGGACTCATTCTCGCGACCATAATGGCCAGCCAAGCCAGCTTCTTTTCTCACTGTGGCCGCTTCGGATCGCGTTTCCAGGTATCCCGCCTTCCATCCAAGCCGCCCTGTTGCCACGCCCCACTTCTTGATCTTCCTGCCACTGACGTCTGCCGCTCACCAGCGGTACCGACAATTACTCGAATCCTACGCCTTCATTCTTCAGCCCGCTACTCAGCCCGGACCATCAGCGGTCGAATCGCTGTGCTCGGCCGCCAACTCGCAGACATACCACAATCGACATACATATTGGACGCCCGTAATGCCACCGCGGCCTCTCTCGCTCGTCACTTTGTCGAAGCTACCGTAACTCCGCTTTACCGGGCCAGCTTCCTCCACCGAGTCTTTCGTGACCCCGCCGAGCCGCCTTCAGGACCTCCCTGCTCGAAGCCTAGGCCGCCCGGTACCGTCCCAACACCTTCACCATCCGGCAGTGTTCTTCAAGCGCAGCCAAAGCAGCGTCTGCCTGCCCCGTCGTATCGAACCGCACATCGACATAAAACACATACTCCCACGGACTCCCCGGCACCGGCCGCGACTCGATCTTCGTCAGATTCACACCAGCATCCGCCAGCCGCTGCAACGCCGCCACCAGCGTCCCCGGCCGATGTTCAATAGCAAACGCCACGCTCATCTTGTTCGCATCTCCAGCGCCCTCACTCGCAGCCGCATCTTCCCGCAGCAGCAGATGAAACCGCGTGTAGTTCTCCGCATGATCCTCCACCCCCGCCACCAGCACCTCTGCCCCATAAACTTTCGCCGCAAGCTCAGGAGCAATCCCCGCCGAATCCCGCAGTCCCGCCGCCATCACATGCTTCACACTCCCAGCCGTATCGTAGAACGGCATAACTTCCAACTCAGGATGCGCTGCCAGATACCTTCGGCACTGCGACAACGCCACAGGATGCGACATCACCTTTCTCACTTCATCCAGCTTCACTCCCGGCATTGCGATCACATTGTGACGAATCCGTAGCAGACTCTCTCGCTCAATCCGCACGGGCAACTCCAGCAGCAGGTCATAGTGCTCCGCCACCGAACCATGCAGGCTGTTTTCAATCGGCAGCACTGCACCGTCCACCTCGCCCGCAACCACCTTCGCCAGCACCTGCGGCGAAACCGTGCAGGCGATGATCTCGAGGCCGCTTTGGTTGCCCAGCATCTCCATCGCAGCCATATGACTGTTCGAGCCCAACTCTCCCTGTATCGCTACCTTCAACTGGCACTCCTCAATTCGTGAGTATTTCGAACTAACTGGCAACCCAAGCTCCCTGAAGGGCACCTTACAACGTGAAGGGCTCGCGCCCCGAATATTGTTGCGAACGGCAATGATAAATGTTGCACCCGTCTGGAGGGCTTCAAAATGCTTTGGACTATCTTCGTCGTTCTTCTCGTTCTATGGCTGCTCGGTTTTGTAGGATTTCATGTCTTGGGAGCCTATATACACATCCTGCTCGTGATTGCTCTCATTGTCCTTGTCTTTCAACTGCTGTCCGGTAGACGAGCGCTCTAGAAGCAAACCATAAACTCAGCCCTCCCCGGTCCTAACCCAGCAACAGAACTAATGGAGTCAAACGATGAACACTGAAAAAGTAGCAGGTAAATTCGATCAAGTAGCAGGCAAGATCAAGCAGAGCGTCGGCGAAGCAGTTGGCGACCAGAAACTCGCGAACTCTGGCGCAGCCGAGCAGATCAAAGGCGTCGCCAAGGAAACCTGGGGCAACGCAAAAGATACAGCTGCCGTCGTTCATGATGACAACGCGACAAAAGTAGCGGCCCAACGCGACGACTTGAAGTATCGAGCAGAGACATCTGCCCACAACCTCCGCGAGAAGATCGTCGACACCGCCCACAACGCGAAGGACAAGGTCAACCAGAAACTGGACGAGATCAAGCGCGAACATCGCAGCTGATCTCTTAGAGTCCAACCGCTCAACAGTGGTTCTCCCACATAGAGACCCGCCATCCTACCGGCGGGTCTTTCTATCTCCGCATCAGAACATCCGCCGCAACAAACCCAAAAAACACCACGGAGATTACCCCATTCAAGGTAAAGAACGCCGCATTCATACGCCGCATATCCTTCGGCGAAATAATCGAGTGCTCATACAGCAGCAAAATCGCCACCACCCCGACGCCCAGCATCGCAATCTTCCCTAAGCCGAACAGCACCACAAGCCAGCACAGCAGCGCGAGCATTCCCAAATGCATCGCGCGTGCAATCCAGAACGCTGGAACCAGCCCAAACGCCTGCGGGACGCTGTTCAACCCAACCCTGCGATCGTGCTCAAAGTCCTGGCACGCATACAGCACATCGAAACCGCCGACCCACAGCAACACCGCCAGAGTCAGCACCACAATTCGCCAGTCGAGCGATCCCCTCACCGCAATCCACGCCGCTGTAGGCGCAATCCCCAGCGCCAATCCCAACACCAGGTGCGACCATCGCGTAATCCGCTTCATGTAGCTGTACACCAGCACCACCGCCAAAGCCACAGGAGCCAGTTCGAGCGTCAACCGATTCAGCATCGCCGCACCCACCATAAACACCACCACTGACGCCACGACGAACCCGCCAACAAACCCGCTGCTCAACACACCAGCCGGCAAAGCCCGCATCGCCGTCCGTGGATTCGCCGCATCAATCCGCGCATCTACCAGCCGGTTAAACGCCATCGCCGCCGATCGCGCCGCCACCATACACACCACAATCCAGCCCAGCACCCGCAGTGCAGGCCATCCGCCCGCAGCCAGCACCGCTCCGGTCAACGCAAACGGCAAAGCAAACACCGAATGCTCCCACTTAATCATCTCCAGCGTCACCGCCGTGCTCTTCCAAAACGAGGTCATATCACCATCTTAAAAGAATTGGGCCGCGCCAACCGTGCAGACGCGGCCCATATCCACAAAATCGCCCTATTTGGACGGTTTTTCAGCCGTATCGCCAACAACCTCAAGATTGTTGGTCACCTTGAAGACCCCGGACACGCTGTTGGCACGGATATTGGCGACATCCTTATCCGACTGCGAATCCACTACGCCCGTAAGCGTCACATTGCCGTTCACCACCGTAATCCGAATCGGCTTAGCCGGATCGATCGCGTACTTGTTCAGTGACGGAAACCCATAAATCGCTCGCGCCTCAGCCAGCCGTATCCGGTCATCCATCGGCGACACCGGAGCCACCTCAATGTTGTCGATAACGTCCTTCACCCCCGGATAGTTCTCCACTAAACTGATCGCCGAATCCTTATCCGAAGGCCCATACGCCGTTCCCCCCAGCGTCACCGCGCCGTTTTCGACGCCGATCGTAAACGAGTTGAACGCCGTCGTCCCATACCCCACCCGGTCGTACGCCAGTTTCTCGGCCAGCTTGTTCCTCAGCGTCACATCCTCAACCACCGGCCCTGCAACCTGAATCTGATTCTCTACGCCCTTCACATCCTTGCGATGATGCGCACGGTTATCCGCATCCTGTTTCGCACTGTACAAATCCACCGTCCCCGTCAGTGTCACCACACCGTTATGCACCGACACCTTCACATCCTTGAACCGTTTATTGTCGAGCGCCTTCATTACATCAGCCTGAACCTGGCCATCATTACCTCCATCCTGCGCCAACACCCTCATCGATCCAGCAAGCGCCAACACCCCAGCAAGAACCAGCAACCCCGCACGTCGTACAACCGCGATTCCGTTCATCGTTCCTCCAGAAGTGTCTTCAAATCCAATCGCGGTTATCCCGCAAATCAATATCCGTGTGATGCAGACTTCGCCCGCGGAGCGGCCTAGCGATACCGTCTACGCAGCTTATAAACCACACTGAAGACGCCCGACTCATCGCGCGTGACCACAATCGAATTATCGTGATTCAGGTCATACTGCACCTGGATCAGCTGCTGCGCCGACGTGTTCACATTGGTCGCAAACGTCGCCGTAACCTGCCGGGAAAGCTGCTGCTGCACCGTAATTCTCGCCGAAGCCTGGCCGAGCGTTCCCACAAACGCCGGATCGATCTTCACGCTGCCCACCCCAAACAGCTTCTCCACCCGGTTGCTCACCGTCGCATTCAACGCCCCGCCCAGCAGCGCGCTCGTCGTCGGATCCGTCCCCTGTTGTACCTGCCGCTCCTGGTAAAGCTGGGCCTCCTCCTGCGTTCTCCCCAGCGCCAGCAGCGCAAACACGTCCGTCTCGCTCAGCGGCGGTTCCGATCGATACGTCGGCTTCAAATTCGTCGAAGTCCCATGCAGCCCGATCGTAATGTCGTAGTTCTCCACTTGCGCCGTCGCATCCAGATCGATAATCGGGTCGATCCGCACTGGGTTCGTAAAATAAATCTCCCCCCGTTGCAGTTGATACTTCGTCCCGGCAAACGTTGCGCTTCCATCGTTGATCTCGATCCGTCCCAGGACCGAAGGCACCGCCGCCGTCCCTCGAATCGTCAGATCCACCGAGCCCGCCAGCTTCGCATACGAGTTCTGAAAATCCAGCTGCGGCGCGCTCGTCACTCGCACATCCAGCCGTATCTTGTTCGCAGGAGAGTTCGGGTCCGGCGGTGTGCTTACCCCTCCCGGCGACCCGAATGCCGCAAAGTCTACATTCTGCCCTATCCCGAACCGAGTCAACAGAATCGTTCCGCTCAACAGGGCACTCTCAGGCCCGCCTTGCAACTTCAAATTCGCATTCGCCGTCGCACTCAATCCATACAGCCGCACCCGCACCACTTCACCCGTCGCCGTCAGGTCCGCATAGATGCCATTCTTGTAACGAATCGAACCGCCAAGCTTCAGTGTCCCGCCACCAGTCGTCGCCGTCAGGCTCTGCACCTGCAACCGGTCATCGTTGAATACCAGCGTACCCGTCATATTACTCAGGCCGTTCGGCACTCCATCCATCGCCACATTCACCTTGTCGAGCTGCACCTTGCCCGTCAGCGTGGGATTCGACACCCGTCCGCCCGCCGCCACCGTAAACTCCAGCTTCCCGCTTGAAATGATGTCCGAATCAAATGTATGCAACACCGTCATGCTCACGCTTCCGGTCCCACTCACATCGAGCTTGCCACCCTTCGGATCCGTCACCCCAAAAACCTGTGCCGTCCCACTCGCACGCATGTCCGTATCCTGACCAGTAATGTGCACCTGCTCCAGCGTGGCGACACCGTCTCGCAACCCAATCTTCAGCGGCTCAGCCGCCTTCAACTCAATCCCCTGCAGCTTCACATCTACCTGGCTGAAGGCCGCCTCGCCGCTCAACTCCTTCGGCGTCTTCAGTGGTCCACTCACCGTCGCCATCCCATCAATCAGCGATTGCACCTTCACATTCGCCGACCCAAACATCGCCATCGGCTTCCCGATATCCAACCCGGTCATCGTCAGCTTCGCCTGCAGCGGATAGTCCCCCGCCAACCCCGCCTGTCCCGTCGCATCCACCTTCGCGCCCACAAGAGTCGAGTTCGCCGTGAAGAGCACCGTCGATCCATCGCTATGTGCCTCCACCACCGCATCGCCTATACCTTGCCCCTTGTACGTCACTCCCGTCAGCTTCAGATTCGCCTTCAGTCCCGGCTGCTTCATCATTCCATTAGCATCCGCGACCACACTGATCACGCCATCCAGATCGGTAGTTGCCCTCTTAACCGTCTCGAACTTCGACAACAAAATATCGTGCCCTTCAAGATGCGCGCGCAGATGCTCGTTGTCCCAGTCATATCCCCCATTCCCCGCAATCTGCACCCCATGCGCCTTCAACACCACGCTGCTCGCTTCAATCTCAGTCCCATGTACCGTCAACTCGGCAACCGCAGATTCATACGGTTCGTCGTACGCGACACCATTCGTCAGAGAAACATTCCCTCCGCCGCTCAGGTTGTTCAGTATCCCCGAAGCGTGAGCATTGACAGTCATTATGCCGGTCACTGGAATCTTCCCCTGCTGTCCGATGATCTGCAGAACATCCCCCACCTGTGCATTGGCCAGTTGCACACGCGCATCCAGGGCCATCCCATCGTCCCACACAAACGTCGCCACCCCGCGTCGCGACACCACCTTCCGCGGCTCAATCTTTCCCTCGACATTCAACAGAGCGCTCCCGCGCTTGATCGTTGAACTTACTAACGCCACGCCTTCATTCGGTGAATACTCCCCATCCGCTACCACCGAATCCAACAACACATCCGTCGTATTCAGCGCAAACTCCACGTTGTCCGCCTGAAGATGCCCCTTCACATCCAGGTCCGCAATCCGCCCCTTCGCCGTCCCATTGAACTGCATCGCCCCATGCAGTACCACCGGAATCGCCGCCGCCCCGCGCTTTCCATTTCCCTCGAGATCCAGCGTCGTAAGCAACTGATTGAACTCCGAAAGATCCCGCGCCGTCAGATCCACCCGCAGATCCGTCAGAGGATCCCCCGCATTCACTCCCAATATCCCCGAAGCCTCAAAGTTCGTTCCTGGCATCTGCAGCGTCACTCTCTGAATCCGAACCGTCTCGTTCTTCCCCGTGTAATGCGCCAGCGCCTGCCCCGTCACGGGAACATCATTAAGCGCTCCCTTCCGCTTCACACCGGTTGGCTCAAACTTCAGATCGCCATCCACCTCCACCGTATCGGCAACGTACTTCGCCGGCCCACCCCACTCCACCTTCACCGGCCCGCTCACCGCCGTTTCGAACCCAAGATCCCCGTAGTTCTCCGGAGCCGTCACATCCATAATCGTTCGCAGCGGGATCCGGTTCACCGTCGCCGTCAGATAAGCATGCGCCGTCTGCACAACCGGCACCTTCACCGCGTTCTCGTCAATAGGAGCCTTCGCTCCAATCGTCTTCGCAGCTTTATTCGTCGTCGTCACCGCAGCCTTTGTCGTCACAGACGTCGCCGCAACGTCCTGGGGCGGCGCCTCACCCAGCCAGTTCGCAATCCGCAACACACCCGTTGCGCTTCCACCACCCGGCAGATAACCCGTCAGCGCCGTCAGCAACAACTCCGTCGGCGTCACATGCAGAGTCGCGCTGCCATCGATATCATGCAGCCGCACATTTTCATCCTTGTACGAAGCCTTATAGACCTTCGCCGTTCCGACCACCAGATAACCTGCCACGCAATCCGGATCAGGAGGCAATGGATTCGGCGGCTTCGCCGTCTCCGTCGGATGGCTCCGCCTCCAGAACGGAGGATGCTTCTGAGCCACAGCCGCCGGAGTCGTGCAGTTATGCGCCTTCACGTCCAGCGCCACCGATCCCGCAGTCCACCCTTCCAAATCCGCCAGCAACGAAAGCTGTTTCAAGTCCACCGAGCCCTTCACCGCTGCCTGCCACTCCGGCTTCGCAAAATGTTTCAGGCCTGCCGTAGCCTCCAGCTTCAGACTCTGCCCGCTCGTAAACTCCAGCCGCGTCGCCTCCACCGCATCGCGCCCCAGCTCTCCAGCAAGGTGCAACGCCGAATGCGCCTCGGCCCTCTTCCCAATCTTCGTCCGCAGATCCTTCAAGTCCACAGTCATCCCGTAGCGATCACTTCTGTCGATGTAATGCACCTCCGCTCCGAGGTCACGCGCGGCCAGATCAAACGGAATCGCGCGATTGTTCAACAGCGCCACTCCATTCGAGATCACCGCCTCCTTCGCCTTCAGATCCAGCAGCGTATCCGTCACCGAAGTCTCGCTCTTCTTCGGATGCTTCGGCTCCGGCTGATTCGTCTTCCCGTCCTTATCCACAATCAGGTGAAACTGCGGATGCTCCACCCCCAGATAACTCAATTGCACATGTGAAGCAACCGTGGTCCCCACTACGCGCGAAGTCAGATCGAACAACCTCAACCGAAGATCAATCCGGTCCACCGACAGATACGGAGCCTCGCCCGGCCCCTCCAGCCCATGAATCACCAACCCATTTGCTTCAACCGCCAGATGCCCCAAATCGAAACTGACCCTCTTCAGCTCCACTCGGCCGCCAGTCGAATCCTCCAGTACCTTCACCACCTCATTGCCCACCCGCCGGTTGAAGTCGTCCGTCGTCGAATACCACCAAAACCCGCCAACCACTAGGATCACCATGATCACAAATCCGATCACCATCCACGCCATCCCGCGCCCCATCCGCGCAGCCAGCGACCGCTTCACCTTCGCAACCCCGCCAGCTACCTTGGCCTCCAGCTGCTCCTTCTTCTCCGCTATTTTTCTCTCGAGATCGCTCATCGAGCCACCTCACCCGGAGCCAGAATCTGCACGCTCCCCTCCGCGCGCAGCGATTTAAGCCAATCGTCCAGCAGAGCTCCAACCTGCTGTTGCAACAGCACCTCTTCAATGCGTCGCCTGATCGTGTCCATCGGCGGAGGCGTCGCCTTTCGCCGCGCATACTCCGGCAACATCGTCTTCTCGTAGTAAGCCCTGATCTCGTCGTCCGAGATCGAAATTCCACTGCGGAAGCGTACCTCCACAAACTTCAGCAACTGCATCCGTTGCCGCCACCGCGACCGGAACTCCGCCACTGTGAATCCGTGGTCGGACAGAAACTTCGCCCAGCCCTCCTCTGTTTCGCAGTGGTACTGCTTGCACGCCGGAATCTCCGTCCTTACCGTTGCTAGCTGCTGATCGACGGCCTGGTCGGAAACCTGGTCTTCCGGCTCCAGCGCCGCCTGCTGCAAGATCAGCTCACGGTCGATCAGCCGTTCAATGATCTTGGCCCGCGTCGAGTCCTGCACCGAGCGGAAGGGCTGAATCTCCTCAAACCGCCGCTCCTCGTCCACGTCGCTCTCCAGAATCACATCGCCATTCACTACCGCAACTACGCGATCCAACACCGCACCCGCACTTGAAGCTCCCACCGTACCGTTCTGTGGCACCCCCGCCGTCTGAGCACTCGCGATTTGCCCAACCATCAGCACAGACACGGAGCCGAGCGCAATCGCGCTCATCAACCACCGCCTCACCGCGATCTGTGCTGTCAACACCATCTAGAAACTCTCTCCAATACTGAAGAAGAAATTGAAGTGCCCCGCATGCCCCTCATGCGGCGGGTTGTTGTAAAAGTCATAAATGACGGGATACACGGGTGGATTGATGTTATAGCTGAAGTCCAGCCGGATCGGTCCCACTGGTGTCCTGTACCGCGCCCCCACTCCCACATCATGGGAAAAATAATTGAAGTCGCAAGTCCCGATGCTTCCCGAAACATTGCTGCACGTCTGCCGGTTTGGTTGATTGAACCGCAGAAAACTCGGAAACATCTGCGACGCTAGTTGGAACACGTTCCCCATATCGTGAAACAAAACAAAGGACCAAAGGCAGCGTCGGCGGCGGCATCCGAAACTCGAATGAGTTCACAAATGCCGCCGTCCCGCCCACCGGATAACCAGTCTGCAGATCTCGCGGCCCCGCCCCATTAATCGGAAACCCGCGCAAAGAGTTGGCGCCGCCGGCATACAACCGTTCCGGCAGCGGCACCGCAACGCAACTAGGATTCGTGTTCAGCAGATCGTTACCTTGAGCGTCCGGATTCAAACAGGCATCGTTCCCCACGTTCGGATTCGGCCCCCACGACTGCTCAAACGCAATTCGTGTATCCCGTGCAATCACATACTTCTCTTTGCCGAACTGGTAGTAAGTCGAGTTCGTCCCGTCGATCTTCCAGAAATTCGTCTGCGAACCAAACTTCGACGAAGCCACAAACGTCTGCAGCGTCGTGTACTGACCCTTCACCGCATTCAGCGGACCCGGCGATCGCGTATCGTGAAACCACGTAACTCCCGGGCCGCCAACGCGCACCGGCTGTGACAGCAGTGGAATCAAGTCTGCCGAAACCTGCAGCGTATTCGGATTCACCGCGACGCGCCGGTAGAGAAAATCATAGATAAACGTGTCGCGCCGTCTCAATCGCTGTGTAAGGCGAAAATCACCCTGCAGCGTCGACGCCTCAAACGTCGTAATGTCCTGAATGTTCGAGTACCCGCCCGAGACCGACGCAGCAATATTCTTATTGCCGTAAAAATGAGGATTCTGAAATGTAAGAATCGCCACCTGCTCCAGCAATCCATAGGACGAGTGCAGTGTAAGCGAATTGTCCGTCCCGCGAAGATTAATTCGCGACACATCCAGCGACACTCGCGGGCTCACTCCCGTCTTTCCTTCCTGCGTAAGTTGGTTGCAAGGGTTGATCATCAACTGGATGCAGGATGCCTCCGAGATCGTGCCAGACTGCGGCGTCCCCGTCTGCGCCTCGATTCCAAATCCATATGTCACGTTCCACCGCTTCGCCTCCGTCAACTGCAGCAGCACATTCTTCTCAGGAGCATCGCCCGCAGGGTTCTGCACCGCCGTCACCACTTCATTGAACAGCGCAATGTTGTAAAGATTCCTCTGCGTCTGCAGTAGCGCCGTCTGGTCCAGTGGATCGCCGGGATGCACCAGCACCTGGTTCTCCACCACCTTCGGCCTCGTATGAACAACTCCCGACAACAGCACACGATTCACGAAGACCTGCTGCCCCTCCGTCACATTCAGCGACACATCGGTCTTATCAGCGTCCTTCGCCTCCTTCGTCTGCCTGATCTCCACCTTCACCTGGTCGAATCCATGGCTCAGGTAATACTGCAGCACCGTGTCCCGGTCGCCCGACAGCGTCACCAGCGAAAACGGTTGCCCAGGCTGCGAGTTCATCAGCGACCTCACATCCTTCGTCCGGCTTGCACTCACGCCATTCAAAGCCACCGTCCCAAACTTTTGCTGCGGCCCTTCCACAATCGTGTAGGTCACCGCAAGTTCTCCCACCTTCAGCGGCTTCCCATCCGGCCCATTGTCAGTCGCCTTCACACCCGTTGTCACCGTAGCTTCATCAAACCCATTCGCCCGGTACAGCGCCAGGATCGCCGTCACATCGCCCGATACCAGCGCTGGACTGTACCGTCCGCTCCGCTGATACGCATTCCCCTTCTGCACCCGCATCCGTTCCTGCAACAACTCGTCCGAAAAGTATTTATTCCCGTCGATATTCACTGCCGTCACCTTATGTTTCAGCCCCAGGTCAACCGTAAACACCACGCTCTCGACTGCCGTATCCTGCCCGATGACCCTCACCTCCACCGTCGCGTCAAAATACCCCTGCTGTTGCTGGTAGTCACGAAGGTTGAACTCCCCCTCGTTCAGCAGATCGTTGTCGATCGTTCCCTCCTGGTAGATCGGAATCAGCTGATGCAGCTTTTTGTTTGAAATCTTCGCCCCCTCCACCGAAACCTTCACCTCCGGCCCTTGGTTGGCGTGAAAACTGTAGTCCACTTGTTTCCGCGCCTTATCGTACGTCTGCTTCTCCAGCGTCACCGTC
>Ga0206890_1262_pt1 | contig 14156 bp, 13 predicted proteins | sample Alteio_BWOrgHeat_58_FD_152960 | JGI IMG/M metagenome (GOLD analysis project Ga0206890, IMG submission 152960) | Enriched cells from forest soil in Barre Woods Harvard Forest LTER site, Petersham, Massachusetts, United States - Alteio_BWOrgHeat_Nextera6 ... | reverse complement strand
TAACGTTTATTACCGGAATAGGTAACAAGTATTATCATATATTGTTTATCCCAACGGTTAAATAATAAACGTAAAAATGAGAAAATTATGACAATGTTTATTTCATGACTGTAAATTTCTTAGTGGATGCGGGTTAAAAGTAAGTACAAAATGCTAAAAACACAAGAAATAGCTATAATACACTACAATAAAAAAACAAACCAATGAGTTTATATCTTTGCAGCTTTTAGAATTGTCCTTTTGATGCGTATATACATATATTTTATTCTTTTTGTTTTATTCTTTTTTATTTATTCCGGTGCACAGGGGCAAACCCACATTGATTCGGTAGTTAAAGTAATTAAACCCGAGCCAAAACGCGAATTCAGGGGAGTGTGGATAGCCACTGTAGCAAATATCGACTGGCCAAGCGATCTGCATCTTTCTGTCGACAGGCAAAAGAAGGAACTTACTGATATGCTGGATGCTGATCAAAGGGCCGGGATCAATGCTATTATTTTACAAGTACGACCTGCAGCTGACGCCTTCTATGCTAAAGGCAGGGAACCCTGGTCCAAATGGCTCAGCGGAAAACAGGGACAAGCCCCCGACCCGGTGTATGACCCCCTGGAGTTTGCAATAGTGGAGGCGCACAAGCGCGGCATGGAGCTGCACGCCTGGTTTAACCCCTACCGCGCCACTTTTGACAGCAATTTCAAGGCTTTAAGTCCGCGGCACATCACCAACCTGGAACCTAGCTGGTTTTTTACCTATGGCGGAATAAAATTATTTAATCCTGGCATACCTGAAGTGCGCGATTACATAGTGCAGGTAATATTAAACGTGGTTGATCATTACAATATCGACGGCGTGCATATGGACGATTATTTTTATCCGTATAAAATTGAGGGCCAGAAAATTAATGACGATCAGGCCTTTAAGGATTATTCAAATGATTTTGTTGATATAAAGGACTGGCGGCGAAACAACGTGGATATGCTGATCAAAACACTGAGCGACAGTATCCATAAGCATAAGCCTTTTATGAAATTTGGGATATCCCCCTTTGGTATCTGGAAAAATGAGGCGCAGGACCCAGATGGTTCCGATAGTCATGGCGGAGATTCCTATTATGAATTGTATGCCGATACGCGTAAGTGGGTAAAGGAGGGCTGGGTGGATTATATTGCCCCTCAACTATATTGGCATATCGGGTATCGCCTGGCTCCGTTTGAAAACCTGGTTGATTGGTGGGGTGATAATACTTATGGGAGACACCTTTATGTTGGTCAGGCGCCATATCGCGCCTTTGAGGTAAGGTCACCTGCGTTTAAGAACCCATCTGAAATACCCAACCAGATCAGGTACCTCAGGGATAATCCGCGGGTGCAGGGGAGTGTGTTCTTCAGCAATAACACTTTGATGCGCAATCCTATTGGCATTACTGATTCCCTGCATTTAAATTTTTATAAATACCCGGCCCTGCCGCCGCCGATGTTGTGGCTGGATTCGGTACCGCCTATGGCACCAAAAAATCTGACTGCAAATGCCAATGGTCGGGGTGTAAAACTGAAGTGGGAAACCCCGGATACCGCAAAGGATAAGGAACCTGTGTATGGATACGTGGTGTATCGCTTTGATGGTACTGATACCGTAAATTTATCCAACCCAAAATACATTCTGCATATTCAATACAATACCGATACTGAATTTGAGGATGAAACGGCCGAGAAGGGCAAAACTTACTTATATGTAATTACAGCTTTAGACAGGTTGAAGAACGAAAGTGACCCTACGCCAACCATAGCAGTAACCACAGGCGGATCTTGAATAATTTACGGAGATATCCTGTGTTTATCGGTTAGTTTTTGCAGGTAAATATCTATTTCAAGATCGCCCATTCCATAAATTTTTTCGGTATCCCAGAATTCCTGATATATCTCATGCCGGGTTTTCTTGCCGCTATTGTAAATATCCAGCAGCCTTTGTTCAATATAATTTAGCCCATCCGCATTTACCCGTACCCGCTTTAAGTGGGCTTCTAATGCAGGTTTCAGCGAGGTAAGGTTACCCCAGAAGGTATTTTCATTGAGCCATTTCTCCAATTTCTTGTCATCACCATTTACATAAAGGCTCCACGCCTCGCTGGCCAAAACAAAGTCAAAATCGCTTAGCCGTGTTCTGATATTATCATAAAGATATTCCAGCTCTTCGTCATTCAATTCGCCCATCCCCCTGAAAATTGGCTTGCCGGGAAAATTATCGGGGCATATTAAATATATGGCCTGTTCAGAAAGGTCGGTCCGCTTAGCGATCATCATCATCACCCCCAGTAAATTGCACTGACAATGCAGGTCAAACTCAAACCACAGGTTGATCTCATCATAGGGTTCGCTCAACTTTTCGAGTTGGTTCACCACATGTTCCTGGTAATGTTCAGGGGTTTCGTTCAAACCTTTGCATATCCATTCCGAGCGGGCATTCCAGAAGTCGGAGGATGAAATATCCTCTATCAGTGGCCCCTGCGAGAGCACCTCGCGCCAAATCAATGTTTGGCCTTCAAGCCCGGTTTCATTAAAACTCAGCGCTGTGGAATCGCCGTTGAGGATGTGGAGGATGGATGCCATTTGATTGAATATGAATTTTGAAAATCGAATATCGGAATATTCTATATTAAGCTACATATCGTTTTGCTTTTGGTTTGTAATTATTGTGATGGATTCGGTTTATTCACAATCTGTTGTCCGTGTCTCCACTGACGGCTTCCAGATTGTCGCATGGTGGGATACAGGCAACGGTTATGAAGGTAAACCCAACCCGAAATCGAACATCCGAAATTCGAAATCAAAAATCATTACTTTTGCGCCTACATGTCAAAACCCGGTAAACTGTATTTTGCTTCTGATTTTCATTTGGGTGCGCCCGGCTATGCCGCAAGCCGTGAGCGGGAGGATCGCCTGGTACGCTGGCTGGAGATGATCAAGGTTGATGCATCCGAGGTTTTTTTAATGGGCGATGCCTTTGACTTTTGGTTTGAATATAATACCGTGGTGCCAAAAGGTTATGTCCGTTTCCTCGGCAAACTGGCCGAACTGGCTGATTCGGGGATAAATATCTATATGTTTAAGGGCAACCATGATATGTGGATGTTTGATTACTTCACCAAAGAGTTTGGTGCAACCATCATATCCAATGAGCTTATTATCGAGCGTAACGGTAAAAAATTCTTCCTGCACCATGGCGACGGATTAGGGCCGGGTGATAGTTTTTATAAGGGCTTAAAGGCATTTTTCAGGAGCAAATTGTGCCAGTGGCTGTTCGCGCGCCTTCATCCGAATTTTGGGGTAGGTTTAGCCAATTATTGGTCGGGCCATAGCCGCATCGCTAATGAGAAAAAGGATGATCCCAAACCCGGCGAACAGGAATGGCTCATTATATTTTGCAATGATCTGTTAAAAACACAGTATTACGATTACCTGATTTTCGGGCATCGCCACAAGCCGCTGGATATCCAGCTTAATGAGAAAAGCCGCTACATCAACCTCGGCGAATGGGTAAATTATAATTCATATGCCGTATTTGATGGCGAAGAGTTAATCCTGAAATACTTTGAAAACAGTATTGTTACCCAGGTGTAATAACATGCCTGTCATTCAATCCCCCTTAAAAATCCGCTTAAAATTTCGTACTTTTGTGCGATTTTTATAAGAGAAATAAAAAAATCCTTTCCTTTCAGAGAGGATTAGGTGAGGTTATATGTTAGAGAAATTAGAAGCGATAAATCAGCGTTGGAAAGACGTGGAAGCAGAACTAAGCAGCCCTGATGCAATGGCTGATATGAAGCGTTTTGCCCAGCTGAATAAGGAATATAAGGACCTTGCTAAGGTTGTTGACGAGTATAACATCTACCGCAACATCATGAGCAATATAGATACCAACAAGGAAATTTTAGCTACCGAAAAGGACGAAGAGTTCAGGGAAATGGCTAAGATGGAACTGGACGAATTACTGCAAAGGCAGGACGAAAAAGAAGAAGAGATCCGCCTGATGCTGATCCCTAAAGAGCCTGAAGATGCAAAACATGCCATAGTAGAAATTCGTGGCGGTACAGGTGGCGACGAGGCTGCCCTGTTTGCCGGCGACCTTTACCGCATGTATATGCGTTATTGCGAAAAGCGCGGATGGAAAACCGAATTAGTGGATTATACCGAAGGCACTGCAGGTGGATATAAGGAAATTGTGTTCAATGTATTAGCCGAAGACGCTTACGGAACATTAAAATATGAATCGGGTGTGCATCGTGTACAACGTGTACCTGATACCGAAACACAGGGCCGTGTTCATACATCCGCAGCCAGCGTGGTGGTATTGCCTGAAGCTGATGAATTTGATATTGACCTGCAAGTAAGTGATATCCGTAAGGACTTGTTCTGTGCCTCCGGACCAGGCGGGCAGTCGGTTAATACTACGTACTCTGCGGTAAGATTAACGCACATACCCACCGGTATAATCGCACAATGCCAGGATCAGAAGTCGCAATTGAAGAATTACGATAAGGCCCTGCAGGTATTACGTTCGAGGATATTTGAGATGGAACTGCAGAAACATTTGGAGGAGATATCCAAAAAACGCAAAACTATGGTTTCCACAGGTGACCGCTCAGCTAAGGTGCGTACCTATAATTATCCGCAGGGCCGTATGACAGAGCACCGCATAGGTTTAAATATTTATAATTTACCCGGAGTAATGAACGGTGATATCCAGGAAATACTTGAAGCCCTGCAATTTGCCGAAAATGCTGAAAAGTTGAAGGAAGGCACTATAGCTTAATAAGTTATCATACAGACAATGACATTAAGTTAAGGACCGACCCCAGCGGGGTCAAAGGTCGGTAGAAAAATAGGCATATAAAAATGCCGTGCCATCGGTACGGAACTTCGTGAATGTTGCGTACCGATGGCACGCTAAAATGTTAAAAAATGAATTTTCTACCGACCTTTAGCACCTACGGCGCAATTTGAAACGTACACATTTTCTTAGCTTAATGACATTGCTCTACGGATGAACTCTGAACAGCAGCCCGAGCCCTAAATAATCAGCATCCGTATTATGTATATAGGCCTTGGCCTGTAAGGCCATCCATGGCAGTACATAGTATTTCAGGCCCGGTGTCCAGTAGGTTTTGTTGTTGTAATAACTGTGATAATGAAGGTAGTACCCATATGCCGCCATTACAGCCAGGCGGCCAATCATCATATCGCCGCCAATACTGATGCCCGCCCGCCATTTATCATATGAGCTGCCATATTCTGCAAAAGTCGCGTTAAAATCTTTAGGGTTAAACGGAGTAAAATAATAACCTGCATCAAACCCTCCCTTCAAACTGAAAACCGGGCTCAACTGGTAACTATAACCCGCATAAAACCCGGCCCTGTGCAGTTCCTTCCTGCTTTCGAACACCCCGCGCATACCTAAATCACCACCAAATTCAATTGAGCTTTTATGATCGTAAACAAAAGGATTTTGCGGCGTTGAGGGCCCTTTCTGATCAATATTTTGAACCAGGCCCAGCGAAAGATTATAGGAATTAATGCCAAAATTAGGCACCCGCACGCCAACATTTGAATAATGGAATACATCGATGCCCGCCTGTATGCCGGTGGTTGAAGTGATAGCTGTGAAAAGTTTTAGCCCCCCCTGCGCAGCAAGGTTAAGGTGACTGCCCACAAGCGGATTTTTGTTATCAAAATAACTTTCGGTAGAATAAGCAAAGCCTATGCCTGGCGTGAATAATAACTTAACCGGCCCCGCCTTAAAAACAGGTATTTCCAGCCGGCCAATAAGGCCATAAACACTTCCCAGGGAACCTTTTGATGCGGGGTCGTTATTGATAGTCAGGGATTGGTAACTGCGATATGATGCTACGATATCAATTGAACTGATGCCAAGCATCGTTGCATAATTAGCCTTGTTATCGGCCATGTTAAAATGATAAGCCAGCTCTCCTCCCCATGCTTTGCCTTGCAAATTATATTGATCGGGAGTAAATATCTTAATCGCACTAATCGCTGTAAATTCCAGCTGGTCATTGCTTGACTGCGCAAATAAGTTTGTCGAGAGAATTACCAGTACCACGGTAAGGAGCTGTAACTTTCTAAGCATATTTTTCAGGCGAATGCAATAAAAACGTTTATTAGTTGAAGAATATTATTTAAAATAATAATCAATGAACATCTGATTGTGCTTTATTGTTTATTTTCTTGCGCATAAAATATTTATGGCAGGATATTAAACGATCCATAATTGGTTTTTCATCTCATTTTCATAATAAGCCGCTACTTTCGGTATTAAAATAGGCTCATTAAACATTTTACCCCTGATTGAGCATTATCATCTATTGACTATAGGTTTTTTGATAATCTGATATAAAATCATTTGTCTATGTTAGCAATAAAAACATATAATAACGATCTAAACATTTTCAGACGCAGTGTGCGCCTGATGGGTAACCGTTTTGAAATTAGTGTGGTTGGTAATGACCCTGTTTGGGCCGATAATTGTATTGATAGCGCCATTGCTGAGATCAGCAGGGTTGAAAAGCTGCTCGGCGCATTTAGCGATGAAAGCCAGATAAATGAAATAAACCGTAATGCAGGTATAAAGCCCGTGAAGGTTGGAGCAGAAATTTTTAAGCTGATCGACCGCTCCTTAAAGATCTCCGAACTTACTCATGGAACATTTGATATCACTTATAGCGCTATCGATAAAAATATAGATGTTCATAAGATCGAGCGCAATTCGGTAAAATTCACTAATTATAAGCGTGTGGTGCTTGATGCTGAGAATACAACTGTTTTTTTGAAGGAAAAGGGAATGCGCATTGGTTTTGGCGCAATAAGCAAAGGCTACGCTTCAGACCGGGCGAAATATATTTTGCAAATGATGGGCGTAGGCAGTGGCGTGATCAATGCAGGTGGCGATCTGCTCACCTGGGGCCTGCAACCTAATAATGAGCCCTGGACCGTTGCTGTGGCTGATCCGGAACAGGAGAAGCAGCCATTCGCCGATATTAATATCAGCAATATGGCTGTAGCAACATCTGCTAACCTCGAAAAAAATGCTACAATTAATAATAAAAAGTATTCGCCAAGCATCGATATTAAAAAAGGCTTCCCTGTTAGTATACTTAAAAGTGTAAGCATTGTAAGCCCAACGGCCGAGCTTTCTGACGCAATGGCCACCCCGATTATGATGATGGGGGTAAATGCGGGCCTTTATCTCATCAATCAATTGCAACAGCTTGCCTGTGTTATCATTGATGACCAAGACAGGATCTATACTTCGAGAGAAGTTAATTATCTAACCTGATCCTTAGTATCAATTCAGCCCAATCCTATTGAATTTACACGGTAATACCCTATATATAACAACTGCGCCCTGAACGGGGCGCTTTGCTGCTTTTATAAACCATGCCATAGTTATTAAAATATATCACGATTAGCAGCGGGTTATAATGCCGAAAATTTCGATTTTTGGGATGTGAAGTAACCTGTTTAAAAACAACCGGCTTATAAATCGGGATTTTGGTTGATCGCTAAGCTTTTTGATTGATAGTATTTGAAAAGAATTTTAAGTTTTTCTCCTGCAAATGATTAAGTGGTTTGTGTATATTGTCCTGCTATTGATACTCATCCCTTGGTTATCTTCCGCTAAAATTAAAGTGAGCCCTCCCCATTATGCTTTTACCGCGCATAATATTAACTTGGACCCTTCAACGAGATTTTTCAGTGACACTACAACTAAAACATCCAAAAAGCAACAAGAACTGGACGACAAAAAGAAAATAAAGGAAGTGGCAAAAGCGAAGCGTTTGCCTAAACCCGAAAAAATTGATGAGAACGGGACCGCAAATTCCCCGCCTAAAGTTAAACCGAAGAGGCAGCGCAGGCCACCTGGCCTGGAACGCCCGCCCGAAATACCAAGAAGGAATGGCAATTAACAAAATCAGTTTACATCATATCGTCAATTAATGAAATACATTTGCACCCTGTTTCTTTTAACCATTTATTTTAATGCAGATGCTGCTATTAACAGGCACCGCATTTTAATAGATCGTTCCCCACGGCTGACGGCAGATACTGATACGGTAGTCAGGAAAAAGTCGCTGTCAGTTGGGGTAAGTTATGGCAGCGATGCAAGCTTTTTTGGTCGTACCGGCCCTGTTAAATATCCGTTTTTAAATACCGATATTATTTACAATGCCAAGTCGGGCATATTTGTTTATGGCTCAGCATATAAAGTATTCGGTTCAATACCCACAATTGATGAAGCAGATTTTGGCGTTGGGTATCTTTATAATCTATCTAAAAAAGTCTCTGGCAACATAAGTTACACGCGGTTTCTTTTTGATAGAAATGCATTGATCATCAAATCAGCTTCGTCCAATGACATCGATTTCAAAAACACGTACGACTGGAAATTTTTAAAGACGAGTGTGATACTTGATTATTTATTCGGGGAGTCGCATGATTTCTTTGTAACTATAAGCAACTCTAAATACATTGAAACCAACTGGAGTATTTTTGACGATAAAGATTACCTTTCCTTTACACCTTCTTTTAATATTATCCTCGGTACGCAAAATTTCGTGGAGAAATACTCATTAAATCACGACAGGGACAATGACCATTATATTTTCCCGCCGCCACAAAAATATGCAGGGGATAACAGTCAATTTAATGCGCTCAATTATAGTATTAAAATACCTATAGCCTACAACCGGCCGCATTATACCTTTGAGGCGTCCTATAAATATTCAATACCGGTAAATGTTGAAGGCATATTAAGAAATCACAGAGAATCGTTTTATAACTTAACTTTTTATTACGTTTTTTATTAGGGTGATATGAATGTTCTGATTGTTGAAGACGAAAAGGCGTTGACCGCCGAGCTTGAAATATTCCTGTCGAACTGTAATTACATATGCGAAATATGTTTTGACGGTGCATCAGCTTCTGAAAAGATCGCTACAAATCTCTATGATTTTATCCTGATAGACCTGGGGCTACCCGATTATGAGGGCCTCGACCTGCTTAAAGAAGCCAAAAAGTACAACCCTGAAGCCGCCTGTATCATACTAACCGCCCGCGCCGAAGTGAATGACCGTATTAAAGGGCTCGATCTTGGTGCCGATGACTACCTGGCCAAGCCATTCTCCTTGCTCGAATTGCAAAGCAGGATGCAGGCCATTACCCGCCGTAAATTCGGGTTGAAGAACTCAGTTGTTGCACTCGGCGAATTTTTGATCGATCTGACGAACCGGACCATCTCGTATAAGGAAACATTAATAAATTCAATTACAAAAAAGGAATTCGACCTGGTGGCTTATATGATCCTGCATAAGAACAGAACGCTGAGCCGTTCACAGTTAAGTGAACATATATGGGGAAGCATTGTGAATGACGATTATGATTCCAACTATATTGACGCTCATATAAAAAACATCCGAAAGAAACTGAACGTTTACGGGGCGCCCGACTGGATAGAAACGGTAAGGGGCCTTGGTTACAGAATAAACATTAACAATTAATTATTGAAACTCGGAACCAAACTGACGCTGTTTAATACCATCTCGAAGCTGGTAATAGTAGTGCTGTTTGTGTTATTACTGCCTACGTTAATTAAGGACATTAACCAGAGTTATACTGATAACTGGCTGCGCAAACAAAGAGACAAGGTGCTGAAAATTGTTAAGGGGCCGGGCATAAACAATTATATCCAAAACGGGGAGGCATATGGCAGTTATAATGCATTGCTCAAGGAAGAATATGTAGGGCTTGATATCGACTCGCTGAATGAGAACATAGATACTATCAAGAATGAGAAACGGCTTGTGGAGGGCGATACCATACAATACCGCATATTGAGCGAAACTTTTAAGGTAAATAAGAAGAGCTACCTGCTGGAAATAGGGAAAAGTGTTGATACCATTGACGAAACCGCTGCTCCGCTGCAAAGCATCGCATTTGAAATACTCCTTGGGATGATACTGCTTACCATTTTGGCGGATCAGATTTATTCCACTTATGTTTTACGACCATTGGGATTGATCATTAAAACCAAACTAATAGGACATAAATTCCCTAATCATACGCCCTATAAAAAAGTACGGACAACCACTTCGGATTTTGAATACCTGGATATAAGTATTCATAAAATGATCCAGACGATTGAGAGCGCATTTCAAAAGGAGCGCGAATTTATTTCGAATGCATCACATGAGTTGATGACGCCAATATCCATCCTGCAATCGAAAATTGAAAATATGTTTGAGCGCGAGGATATTGTAGATGATGTGAAGGTGCGCCTGCTTGAAATGCAGAAAATACTAAACCGCTTAAAAAGCATCACAAAAACGCTTTTGTTAATATCGCAAATTGAAAATGAGCAATTTTTAAAAGAGGACAAAATTTCTGTTGAAGCCCTTATCCACGAAGTAAATGATGAGATATCCATTCGCCTGCAGGAAAAGAATATCACTTGCGAAATAGTTATCCCCCACGAATGGAATCTGACCCGGGTTAACAAGTTCCTGTTGTTCAATTTGTTTTTCAACCTGATCAACAACGCTATAAAATACAACAAGGAGGGCGGCCAAATAAATATATCCGGTGTGGCCGAGAATAAGCTTTTTGTAATTGAAATTACAGATACAGGTATAGGTATTAGTCCTGAACAGCTGCCGCGGATCTTTAACAGGTTCAAGAAATTCAGTCAATCGCTGCAGCAGGATAGCTTTGGGCTGGGCCTGCCTATTGTGAAATCAATTGCCGATTTCCATCAAATTAAAATTGACGTTATCTCCGAACTGGGTACAGGCAGCACTTTCAGGCTTACCTTTCCCGCCGGAATCATAGAGTGATCGGCCCCAATATTAATTTTATATGAATTAAATCACTAAGAGAAAGCGTTTTATAATTAATTCTATAATTTCTATAGATTTTATAGTGTAATTAAAATATTTGTTTATATTTGTACCATAACAAAAGGCAGGGCGCTGACAGGAGCATATCAATGGTTCGATCCCATTCTCTGCAACTCTCTTCTCTCATAGTTTAGGTTTATAATTGGTTTGTAAGAGCTCCTGCCCAACAGGAGCTCTTCTTTTTTTATGTTTTGTTGTAGATATCAAAAAAAAGCCGCTTAACATTTATGCTAAGCGGCAGGTTTAAATTAATTAGAAGTAATAGATTTTTAATTCATTGTAATAATAGTGGTTGGCAATATGGAAGCATTGATACTCGCATTCCATATATTGGTACTCCAGCCGGTTGGGGTAGCATTGCCAGCTCCGATATAAGAATTGTTGATGCCATACATCCCGCTGGTAAAATTAACCTTGTTGTTGCTAATGGTAATACTTGAACTTGGAAGCCCTGATTGGTTCCAATAGTACAGGCCCACGTTGGTAAAAGATTGCGCCTTGGCATAAATTTCATTGGCAACTATCTGCATATGTGTACCTCCTGATACAGCCATACCATATTGTCCGGGATTTACCAGGATATTTGACTCCGCTACCTGGTAGCTGCCCCCGTTATCGCCAAGCATAATACCGCCTCCCGATTTACTTGGGCCGCCGCCCCTTATCCAGTTGTTTGTAATATAAATATTATCGGTTGGCAGGCCATTGCTCTTATACATGCTTATCGCATCTTCGGGATAACTTTGTCCCAAAATATTCTCCAGCTTGTTGCCTTTTACCCGGTTATCGCCTCCGCTCACATTATCAAACTGAACAAATGCGCCCCGTGGATACGGGCCCTGCATGTTTTTCATCTGGTTATCCTGCACTTGTATACTTTTACTGTTAACAGCATACACGCCTGTAGAAACGTTGCCGACAAAACTGCTATCAATATGTATATAGCTACAACCGGTTACATAAATGCCCAATGTTTTGGAATTGATTAGTTTGCAATGGGTGATGCGGATATTACTACAGTTATTTAAGGTAATGCAGGGCACTGTGCCGCCATTAATCGAGTCGCCCCTGATGGTAATGTTGTGAGCGCCGTTTAAGGTAATGGGTTTTGAAACAATGTATTTTGATTTGGAAACCGTTGCAAAACTGCTCCCGGATACGTTAGAAAGCGCAACACCCGGTGATGTTTCCGGGTTTGTAGAGGATTCTTTCTGACATGAAGTGATGAAAAATAAGGTCAGGGCTAATGTTAAACAAACAGGTACCCCTGACCAGGGGGTAATTTTGAATTTCATAGAATAGTTTAAATTAATTAGTAGATGTAATTAATAGTCCTTATAACGGAACATTTTTCAGGATGTTTCATCTCGGACGAAAAAATTTCTCTTAAATTAATAATATTGAATAAAAGTTATCAACAATTGCTTTAAAATCATTAACTGTCGATTTTACAAATGCGGATGCAGGCATTTATAAAGCGCTGTTCACCAATAAGATAGAATGATCAAATATAGTGGAATTAATTTATTCTTGCGACGTTTATTTTCCACATTTGTTTATCAATCAATGAATTACTTAAAATAACATCTGCCATAAATTAAAAAAGCCATCCTTTTGGGACGGCTTTTCATTCAAATATTTCTGAATATTATCTTCTTCTGCCGAAAATGCGGAGCATTGACATCACCAAATTAATGAATGTGGTGTAAAGGACAAAAGCCCCAATCAACACCAATTTTTTTGAACTTTCGGTACCATATTCAATACCTGCACCGATACGTTTTAGCATTTGCATATAATATGCTGTAAGCCCTATCATAACAGCTACAAAGACAAAGCTGATAATATAACTTAACTGGTCGCTTCTCATAAAAAAATTAACCAGGCCAACTACAAAAGCCCCAATAAAGATCATGTATAATATTGATCCCATTTTGGTCAGGTCCATTTTTGTTTTATAACCCGCTATCGCCATGATACCAAAAATCAGCGCAGAGCTTAAAAACACTCCAAATATGGATGATGAGGTATAAATAAGACCAAAAATGCTAAATGTAATACCAATTGCAACTGAATAAGCCAGGTAGATAATCAGCAATGCAATGTATGATAATCGGTTAAAGCCAAAACTTATTACGAAAGAAAAGGCCAGTGGCGCAAATATCGCTACATACCCTAAGCCTGTAAATCCTCCGGCAACTGGATCAATTATCAGGCTCATTAAATTCCCACTTGAATAAAATTCGAAGGCGGTTAGTGCCGATATCCCCAATGCCACAAACATCCATATAAATACATTTGCTAAATATTTGCGGGATGCAGCCTCTCCGTCTTCTATCTGGACTACATTCTGATAGGTGTAATCCGTGTTTTGATTTTCCATGTTTAATAAAATAGATTAAAATTAATTATATACAAATTTACCTATTAATGTGAGGATGTGCAAATATGCAGATGTGCAAATTGGTTAAGTAAAAAAATCTGCACATCCGCACATCTGAATGCACATCAGTTAAGTCTTTTTACCAGTTGCTCCTCCACCTTTTTAAATACCTGGATTGGTTTGAGGTTGCGCCATACTACATCGTCCAGTTCACCTCCAAAATTGATGTAGTAGTCAATGTTGTTCCGCTTAAACTCATCGATCACATGTTCCCTGAAGTTGATGCCCGCAATCCAGCCGTCTTCCACATCCTGGAACCATTCCTCATAATAGCAATCGTCTGACGAATGAAAGTTCAGCACATTCTCTCCTATCAAAATAAATTTGTTGATCCCGTTATCGATCATCAGTTCAATGATCTCGCGCTTCATCAGCATAATATCGTTATTGATAGCATCGTTCCATTCTCCTATCAATTCTATAATGGCATATCCACGTTCATAATCGGCAAATAATACCTTCAGGTACAAGGTGCTTGATCCAAACGAATCCCATTGAGGGTGCAGCAGGTAATTATAGATCTGCTTATCAAACTCAAACTCGTTATATTCAGTGGCATAAAAGGGCGAATATTCGTCCTCCGATGCCACATAGTCATCTCTCCACTTATAATATGGCTCTATCTCGTGCATAATCCAAAACTCCCCTCCACAGGGATTTTATTTGTTTAAATCAATCATCCGCACATCTGCATATTTGCACATCTGCACGTTTATTTAGCCTGCATGTATACTTCAACAGCTTTTCGTA
>Ga0206890_1261_pt1 | contig 14173 bp, 11 predicted proteins | sample Alteio_BWOrgHeat_58_FD_152960 | JGI IMG/M metagenome (GOLD analysis project Ga0206890, IMG submission 152960) | Enriched cells from forest soil in Barre Woods Harvard Forest LTER site, Petersham, Massachusetts, United States - Alteio_BWOrgHeat_Nextera6 ... | reverse complement strand
ATAAGCTTGCATAGGCTCTCGCGTTGATTTTTAAAACAGGCTAAACTGCAATTGCCCTGCATGTGTATTCACAGGAGGTGCAGAAAGTTCGGCGGCACCAATATGATAAACTGCTGATTCCTCATAGCGTGATGCAACAATGATCTCTATACCATTGGCATGCTGACTGAATAGTTCATGAACCAACTCAGGCTTGTTATTGTCTCTTGAAAGATGTGATAATAACAGGTGGCTCATATATGCGGGCCGGTGGTTGATAAAAATTTCGAGCGCCTGGCTGTTTGACAAATGCCCATGGCCCCCGCGGATGCGTTTCTTTAAATAATAAGGGTACCGGCCTTTATCCAGCATTTCCTCATCATAATTAGCTTCCAGGAATGCGGCGTGGCACTGACCGAAGTGACTGGTAACATGCCCGCAGGCGGCACCAATATCAGTAAATACACCTACTTTGATATCCCGGCATTCGATAATAAAGCTATGTGGATGAGCGGCATCATGAAATTTTGGAAATGCAGTAATTGCGAGTTCGCCCGCCTGCACAGCTTCATAAGGCACAAATGACAGCACCAATTTCTCATCTAAACTCAAACCACTATGCTGAAGTGTTTCCCGGGTTATATATACGGGTAGCTTATACTTTGCTGACAGTACACGTACACCGTTAATATGGTCGGAGTGTTCATGCGATATAAAAATAGCCCGAACCTTTTGCATGGACAGGCCAAGCCGCTTCATTCGCCTTTCAGTTTCGCGGCAGGATATGCCCGCGTCAACCAGTACGGCGTCGTGTTCGTTACCGATGTAATAGCAGTTGCCGTTACTGCCCGAATTTAATGATGCAATGAAAAGGGACATCTTAATTACAAATTAACCGCATTTAGCTCAAATTCAAAAGAATATTTACTCACACATCATACTATAGACGCTCACTAAGTAATAATTCCTCTGTGAATTTTTGTGCCTTACTTTGTGTTCTCTGTGGTTAATTTTCTACCACAGGGGGCACGGAGGTTTGCGCAGAGGGCCACAGAGGCATTTTTTATAATTCGTACCTATGCGACTAATTATGAACTCTTTAAATAAAACATTTTCGCCATTTGTGTGTTAAACCTTTACTAATCAAAATTGCTGATTTGAACCTTGGATCACAAAAAACGCATTCAGGTTAAACATAAAATGAAAAAGATCATGAAAAAATTAATCACATTAACCGCCTTATCCCTGTTACTGGGCATAGGCGTTTGTTCAGCATCACCTGCCTGGCCTACTAAGCATCACAAGAATAATACAACTATGAGTAAACAGGTTGTCAGCCTGATCCCGCTTAAGGGCAGCCGGGGCTTCGCAGTAAGGGTTGATAAGCTTGAGCCGGGAAAATCCACAGTGATTGTTTGCGATGCTGATGGCAATACCGTAATAAAGGATCGCCTTACCGAAGGAACTCATGCTGAGAAAAAATACATTTTAGCACAAGACCTTCCGAATGGCAAATACTCTGTTGAAGTATATTCAAAAGATCACGATGTTAAGACGGACTTTTACATTTATACCAAAGGTCAAAGGAGAATAGTCGACATCATGTAAAATCAAAGGTCTCGTCCTTATTTTCAAGGCATCATCCTGCAATCGGGTTGATGCTTTTTTATTTTGATAAAATCCCACCTTTTTTCATGCTATTTTGGGGTAAGTATCGATGAACAGGAAGAAGTTATCTATAAGCCGTATTATTTTGCCGATAAAGCCCTTATTTGCTTAATTATTAGCTATTTACAGGTGTTGTCGGCTCAAAAATACGATTGGTCTACACCTTTAAGGCGGTGGTCTATTACATTTTTTTTGTGTTAAAACTTGTTGTTGATTTGGACATTGAAAGCACAAAGCAAATTCAAGTTTAACATTAAAAAAGAAAAAATATCATGAAAAAGTCAATCGCATTAGCAGCCTTATTACTGGCCTTAGGCACCAGTGTTTTTGCAGCAGTTCCAGCAGTAGACAACAGCGGCAAATCAAACGAAATTTCATTCTCTTCATTGCCTGCCGACAAAGGCTTTGCCGTAACAGTTAACAAAGAAGAAGCCGGAAAATCATTGGTGATCATTTATGACAAAGACAGTAACGTAATATTCAAGGACCTTCTTTCAAAGGGCACCGATGCTCAAAAAGGCTACATCGTTAGCAACCTTGAAAACGGCGACTACACCGTTGAAGTTGTGTCAAACAAAAAATCAGTAACCAGGCAATTGCATGTTTATGATGAAGGTCAAAAGAAATCGTACATCTTCATTAGCAAATAAGTAGAGACGCAAGATTTTGCGTCTCTACAATACGAATAGAGCATCATCCCGTTGGGTGGTGCTTTTTTTTATTACAAAAAACGTAGAGACGCAAGATTTTGCGTCTCTACAAAAAGGTGTTTCTATTTGGGGGCAATGAGGTGGATGTTTATCTTTAGCGAATGGATACGCCGCAAAATTTACCCGTACTGGACGATGCCGAACTGCGTGTGCTTGGCTCGCTGATGGAAAAAAGCAAAACCACGCCCGATTATTACCCCATGACTATCAACAGTCTTACAGCAGCCTGCAACCAAAAAACATCGCGCAAGCCTGTTGTTCAGTATGATGAGCAAACCGTTGTGCTGGCTATTAATAATCTCCGGAAAAGAGGACTGGTATCAACAGCCACAGGCGGTACCGACCGCTCCGTTAAATACAAGCACAATTTCGCCATTGTATTCCCGGTTATTCCATCAGAAGTGGCGCTTATTTGCCTGTTAATATTGCGCGGACCGCAAACACCGGGTGAGTTGAATACTAATTCAGGCCGGTTGTATGAATTTGAGTCGATAGAGGATGTGCAGGAAGCTTTGGAAAGACTTGCTTCGGCTGAACCCTCGTACGTAAAGCCATTGCCAAGAAGGCCAGGACAAAAGGAGGTTCGCTACATACATCTGCTAGGCGGCTCAACCAATTGGGAAGAGGAAGACTTCAATGATGATTCTCCAAAAAGATCCTCCGGTGAGTTGGAAGCAAGGGTTACCAAACTGGAACAGGAGCTTGCAGAGCTGAGGGAGGCTTTTGATAAATTGATGAAGGAGTTGATGTAGGTTTGAGCATGAAGTCTTAAGTCGAAAGTCAGAATTAATGTAATCCCATTTGTGATGAGTTTTCTTAAAAAAATAATTGGTCAGAAAGCAATTTCAGACAAGCCGCCCCAAAGAATAAAAATAACCCTTGAAAATTTAAGTTTATGGGTAGGCATAGAGAAGTTGTTTAAAGAAGGGAAAATAAGAATTGACTCAAATGGTCAACTCAGATATTTGCACGGTGCACCGGTAGGAGAAATGCTATTAGTAAAAATTAATAAAGACGGAAACCCTATTTATAAAGAATCAACTGACGAGTGGTTTGATCCTGAAAGTCAAAAAGCAAAAACCTTTATTTGGCCCTAAGCCTTTATCCCCGCAGGGTCCTCTTTGAGAGACCCTGCGGGGATATTTCGATATTTTTATTTAGCAGCCAAACTATCTTCAAAACCAGATCCGGTTTCTCCCTTGCTTTGTGTTGTATTCAAATTCCAGGCTGAAGTCAGGAAGTATGGTGTAACTCCCTTATCATCCTTACGGGCATAGCTACATACGATCACCCTGCTTTCGCCAGGGGCAAGTGAAAAATAATTATCGCTGAAGATGACCGGCAAAATATCGTCGCCGCCCTTACCTTTTAAGGCCCGCAGATGTACCTGGAAAGCCACTGTTTTACCTGTATTGGTAATAGTAACTGCATGGAAAATGGTATCTGCCCTCTTGGCAACAGTATTATAGGATAGCTTTAGCGTTGTTTTGCCTATATTTTGCAACGCAGAATAGTCAGTATAAGACTTTTCCGGTGTCATATACCATTTTGACTTCTTCCAGTTCAATACATCACCTTTTTTCGATAGCCAATACCAATTGATGCTTTTAACTTCTCCCTTTGCATCATTCAATTGCAGGCGCAGGAAATAAGTATCGGAAAACCCATCTGCTGCCGGTAGGGCAAAGCATTTTTGTATGCCATCAGCATCAACATCTGTTGTTATTGTTTTGGTGAATTTTTTACTGCCGTCGAGATTGTAAATGGCTGCTTTGGCTTTTAACCCGCTAAATTTTTCGAGCAGCGAATTAGTGATATCAACCTCATTGTTGGCGTACGAATACATGATATGCAATGGCTCCATTGATTTTTTCATGCCGAAGTAAGTTCCGGCAGGGTACAGGTAATAATCATAGGTATGCCATATCAAACCCGGCCATGGATTGCTGCCCATCCATTGCACCACGCCGGTGGCTGTATGATATTTATGCAGGCCATAGGCCTCCATCATTGCCCTGTGCGCCTCATAATTCTGTGCCTGAGCTTTAGCCAGATAGTTTTGTATGGTAGGCGCCGCGCCATAGCGCCCTATCAATGCTTCGTTAAATGTTTTAGTATTAGCAAATGTTTGTGTTCCGCAGTGATATTGCCAATCTGCCGAAGTATACCAGATCGAATCTTTTGATATAAATTTGATTAGACTTTCATATGGTGGGATAGACGGACCCGGAGATATCTCAGTAGCAAAGCTATACATGCCGCCATACTTGTTCAGCGTGTCGGTTTCCCAGTAAATGGGGGGTACCCATTCATACGGACCTGCCATTTTTACCCCACTAAAACCAGACACTTTCGACTTGCTTTCATTGGCAGTCGAAATAGTGGGGTTGGGCCATTTTAAGGCGGCTTCGATCTTCAAATAGTCACGCTCAACTGAGGTATCGCGTGGCGGCATATCACTGCCGTTGAGCCAAACCATCAGGCTGGGCTTATTACGCAGCCAATACATCACACTGCTGTCTGATTGCATGGCAACCACACGCTTGGCCGCGTCCCAGTTTTCAGGATATTGCCATGCACCGCAGCACATCCAGCCAGTCATTACCAGCATGCCGTATTTGTCGCACAGCGCATAGAAATTGTCATCCTCCATTTTACCCTCCGAACGCACAATGTTCATGTTCATATCACGATACAACCGTATTTCTTGCTCCTGCCTTTCTGTCGAACGGCGCTGAAATATATCCGGCGACCATGCCGCGCCACGCAGCATAATAGGCTTACCATTCACAATAAATTCGCGGGACTTATTATCAATTAGTTTTGATTCGATCTGGCGGATGCCGAAATTTTCACTGATGGTATTGCTTGTTGCATTGTCTCTAACAACAGAAAGTTCGATCTTATTTAGCTCCGGTTTACCATATTGCCATGGCCACCAGATGTGCGGGTTTTTGATGTTGAGCTGGGTATATTCTGTTGGGCTAAATGTCACATTTTTAATTTCGCCAGGTCTTAGGTGCACCTTTTGCTCAAAAGTGACATCGCTGTTTATTTTACCTTTTACTACCGCATCCTGTTCACTTTTTGAATAGTTCGTCACCAATGCATCGACAGATAAATGAGCAACTGATAAGGATGGCAAATCAAATTTGGTGGTTACCAGCGGGTATTGTATACCTACTTTATCATAGGTTTTTATTTCGACATCGTTTACGATACCGCCGTTATAGTCAGGTGGGTAATGTATCCAGTCGGCATAATCAATGGCCAGGTCACCTCCTTTTTTGTTTGGGTTGAAGGGCCTTTTAATTTCCAGCGCCAGCACATTGTTGCCATCGGCTTTTATTTGTTTGGTAATATCCAGCTCGATGATCCTGAACGGCCCCATAGTTTGAGTGGTGTCCATAATCTTGACTCCGTTGAGCCAAACATCAGCCTTGTAATTGATGCCATGAAGTTTGAGCACCACGTTTTTACCCTTTTCCGAAGCCGGTAGGGTAAATTCCTTCCTGAACCACCAGGGCTTATCCAGCGCCGGATCTTTCAGTTTTTCAAAATTCATCCCATAGAATGGGTCAAAATCATAGGCTTTGTTGGCAACCAGGCCCCCAATAATAGTACCCGGTACGGTAACCGTGTACCAGCCGTTTGGACTGAACTTATCCTGTGACAGATCGGCAGCCGGCGTTGCATCTTTTAGCGAAGATTGCATTTTCCAGCCCTCCTTTAGGATCATCCTGAAGCTTTCGCTTTGCGCGAATGACCGGGTAAAAAGGAATAAACACGAAACAAAAAGAAAGAACTTTTTCATAATAAATAATTTAATATAAATCCCCCATTTATACTATTGGGCATCGTAGTACAATGCAGCAGCGCCCAATATGCCGCTGTTTTTTAGTGCCGATACTTCTATGCTGATACGTTCAGCCGATTTGGTATAGGCAAAAGTTTTTATCTCCTTCCACATATTTTCCTGGAAAAAATCATAGGCCTGGCTCACCGATCCGCCCAAAACGATCAGCACCGGATCATAAGCATACATTACCATTTTGATAGCATGACCTACGTGCGTGCCTAACTCGGTATATAAAGCCAATGCTTTTGCATCGCCTTTTTTGGCGTCCTCAAAAACCTTTACACCATCAAGCCCATATACATTCTGAAAAAATGAACCACTGCAATAGAACTCCAAAATATTATCGAGATAATTGAACAAACCAAACTCCCCGGCGCCACAATTGTACCCGGCATATAATTTGTTATTGATGATAACACCTGCTCCAAGCCCTGTTCCGATCGTCAAACCTATCATGGATTCCACCCCGTTCCCTTTTCCAAAATGATATTCGCCCACAGCAAAACAATTGGCATCATTATTAACAAAAACCGGGATATGATACCTGGCTTCCATATATTTTTTCAAAGGCACTTCCACCCATGACGGGATATATTGCACATCATAAACGATCCCTTCATTAACATCCACCACGCTCGGTACGCCAATGCCTATCGCATTGATGCTACCATCAATTAAAGTGTCTACTACTTTGTAAATATCATTCAGCACATCTTCAACCGAGCCATCGCTATGAATGCGTGCCGATACTATTTCAGACAGCGTGCTGCCAGTTACCACCGCGCCGCGTACATTGGTCGCCCCCAAATCAATTCCTATAACTTTAGCTTCCATTATACTTTATCTTTTTTGTCGAACACAGTTTGGTTGGTGATCAGTGGCTTTGCCCAAAAGCCGATACTCAACATATAGCCGAAGGTGATGTATAAGAACATCATACCACCTCTTAATCCGATCAGGTTGCCCAACCCGCCAATAAGCAATTGAACAACCGCTCCGCCGATGATACCCGTGACCAATATCCCTGCAAAAGAGCCGTGGTCTTCACTAACCGAGCTGAGCGCCAGTGAGAATATGATTGGGTACATTACCGACATGAAAAAACCCGTGATAGAAAACGCATATAAAGAAACTTGCGCGCTGCCGAACAGCCCTAATGTGAGGCAGATGATGGCAGGAATAGTAAATAATATCAACAACTTGCGGCTATCCATCACTTTTAGTAAGACCAGTCCCAAAAGGCCACCTATCAGCATTAATCCCCAAAAATTTGAAACTGCGTGTGCACCTGCTACCTGCGGATCGAACTTATGATACTCGAACAAAAATTGCGACATCCAGTAAGACACCCCCTGCTCTGTACCTACATAGCAGAACAAGGCAATAAAATAGGCGATAACTATAGGTTTCTTAAATAGATCCACATGGGTTTTCCATGGGCCCGCTTTTTCATCCTCAGCCAGGTCGACCTTAGGAAATTTTGAAATGAGCATGATGGCAAACATGAAAACACTGATGACGGTAAACAACCAGTAAAGGGATATCCACGGCAAACCCGCTGGAACCAAAGGCTCAAGTATTGAAAATATGCCCGAACTGTTGTGCTTATTTAAATTTAAAACCAAATAAGAATACACCAGCGGACTGATATATGATGCACCGCCAAATATCAATTGTGCCATTACTGATGTAAATGCATAGTTTTCGGCACCACCCGCCACCCGCAGTAATGGATTGATCACTACCTGCAGCATCGCCATGCCGCAGCCGATGAGGAACAGTGATAATACAGCGGTGAGATAATTGGGTTCGGCTGCTAAAAGCAGCGACCCGAGGAAGGATACAATAAAAGCAGCCACCATGATCACCTTCTCGTTGTACTTTTGAACCAGCATACTGGTGGGGATGGACATTACCCCGTATGCGATGAAAAACGCAAAAGGCAATACACCGGCTAAAAGATTACTCAGCTTGAAATCATTGATGAACTCAGGGGACAGCGGCCCGATGATATTTGTGATAAATGAGATCACAAAAAAGGTGAGCATGATCAATGCTACAATGTAGTAGTTACGTTTCATGAAGGGTTTTTAAGGCGGTTTAAAGAATATCTAATATCGAAAAAAATTCGATATAATAACTTTCACCACAATTTTAAAAAGTTTACCGAACATAATTAAATTTCGAGCAAAAACGAAATCCACCCTTTGTAACATATCTGATAGATTAATGAAAATGTTTCCTTATACTTGATCAACCAACCTATACTTCACATGACCGACCTGTACGATACACTTTATACAGAAGGACTACTAAGCGAAGAATCGTTTGAAAAAATCAAAGAAGAACGAGGGAAGGACCCCCTATTTTCGGTTCATTGGGAGTTAAAAACATTACTATATTTAGGTGTACTGCTGCTGACTACCGGTTTGGGATTGCTGATCTATGAAAATATCGATACCATAGGCCACCAATTTGTATTGTTGCTGATCGCCTTAATCTGTATTGGGTGCTTTGTTTATTGTTTCAGGATAAAATTGCCTTTTAGTGCCGATAAAGTCCGCTCACCCAGTACCGCTTTTGATTATGTATTGCTGCTAGCCTGTATCAGTTTTGTAACTTTTGTGGGCTACCTGCAATTTGAATATAAGGCATTCGGCCTTAATTATGGGTTGGCTACCCTGATACCTATGCTGGTTTTATTTTTTGCGGCTTATTATTTCGATCACCTGGGTATCCTCAATATGGCCATTGCCAACCTGGCGATATGGATGGGCGTATCCGTTACGCCAAAACAGCTTTTGCTCAACAGTGATTTTGACAGTCAAACCATTATTTACACCTACCTGCTTTTGGGCATTGTATTAGTAGCCGGGGCTTACGCCACGCAGCATTTCGACTTTAAAAAGCATTTTAAATTCAGCTATCAGCATTATGGGGTGCATGTCACCTTTATTGCTTTGCTGGCAGGTTATTTTCATTATTACGATTCCTTTTTGGCTGTAATATGGATGCTGGGGGTATTTTTATTTGCCTTTCTTATCTACCGGGATGCCATGAAAAGTAAGTCGTTTTACTTTTTATTGCTGGTAATATTGTATAGCTATATCGCTGTAAGCAGTTTGGTGATAAGGGTACTGATAAAGGGTGCCGATTCGGGTACTCTTTCACTTATGTTTCTTTACTTTATCGGATCGGCCATCGGCCTTATTTTCTTGTTGATCAACCTGAACAAAAAATTGAAAGCAGCATGATCGCATACAATAAAATCTGGCTGGCCAATCTTCGCTTACACGATCAACTGGAAAATGATCTGCAGAATGGCCGCATTAGCAACGATGAGTTTACCGCGATCAAGGAGAAATACCCGATCGGGTTTTACACGCCCGGCCTGTTCGCACGGATCGGTTTGTTTATACTCACCTGCATTGTCATCATATTTGTTGACGGCCTGATCACCTTAATGGCAGGGAATGCCTTATCGAGTGCTGGTTTTCCTATTTTTCTTGGAATACTAAGTTATGCCGGACTTGAAGTTATGGTGAACGTTAATCACCACTATCGGTCGGGGGTTGACGACGCCCTGCTGTTTATAGCAGGCTGCCTGTTTTTTGCAGGATTTTTCATGATGTTTGAGGGCTTTCATGATGGAACCAATCATGTCGCCTTAACTGGCTTTACATTTTTATTGAGCCTTGTCTTTGCTATCCGTTTTGTCGACATGCTAATGAGTGCCGTATGCTGCGTGTTTTTCTTCCTATTTGTATTTTTTTGCTGGACCACCGGCATATCATCAGGTTTGCTGACAGCGCCTTTTGTGATGATGATTGTTTCAGCAGCCCTTTATTGGCTGATACATATCTATGGCAAACAAGCCCGGCTGATCAATTACGAAAACTGCCTTATTGTTGCCAAAGTTGTTTGCCTATTGACCTTATATGCTGCCGGCAACTATTACATTGTGCAAACACTGAGTAATGATATAAATAGCAACGGGCCAGGCAACACAGCAATACCTTTCGGCTCCGTATTCTGGGCCTGGACCATTCTACTGCCATTTATATATCTCTTCTTTGGTATAAAAAGAAAAGATGTGATCCTGCTGCGTACTGGTTTATTGCTGGTCGTGGTGGCTGTAGTTACCTTCCGTAATTATTTTCATATTTTACCGATCGACGTTACCCTTACCCTTTTGGGTGCCGCGCTGCTCGGTATCTCCTATTCAATAATGAAGTATCTGAAAACGCCAAAACATGGCTTTACTTATGCTGAACCCAGCGAGGCGCATCTAATGGATCCTCTTAAGGTCGAATCGCTGATCATAGCGGAAACGTTTTCCAAAGCCCCATCAGCCCCGGCCGATAGTTCAAAGTTTGGCGGTGGAGATTTTGGCGGAGGAGGATCGAGCGATAGCTTTTAGATTAATTTATCCGGGGTAATAGGTAACTCCCTTATCCGTTTACCAGTTGCATTATAAACTGCATTGGCTACCGCGGCTGCTACGCCAATGGTAGCTATTTCGCCCATTCCCTTAGCGCCCATCGGGTTCAAATAAGGGTCGGGCTTGTTCACGAACAGCGCCTGTACTTGCGGTATATCAGCCTGTACCGGCACATGATAATCAGCGAAATTATTGTTCACCAAACGGCCATAACGGTGGTCGATCACTGTCTCTTCGGTTAGCGCCATGCCGATACCCATAATGGTACCGCCCTTGATCTGGCTGCTTGCCGTTTTAGGGCTCATGATCTTGCCGCAATCGGCAACCGAAACCGCTTTATCTATCTTAACCACGCCCGTAGCCGGGTTCACCAGCACCTTAATAAAATGCACCGACCAGGAGAACATCGCATATTTGCCCTGCTCATCGCCGCCTTTTGATGCTGTGGTAACCTCTAATTGGGGCAGGTTATTTTGTTTTAATATTTGTACATAATCTGTACTATCCGCGCCGCCATTTATCTGTTTAAATTTATCCTTCAGCTCCTTGCAGGCATCATGAACCGCCGACCCTACGGTAGACGTGATTTGTGAGCCGCCTTGCGTTGGCGATGGAGGCAACGAGGAATCGCCCATATCAAACCTGATCCTATAAGCAGTGATACCCATCATCTCAGATGCAATGGAAACCATCGCTGTGCCGGTGCCGGGACCAATATCCGTTACCGCCGTTTGCAAAATAAGCGTGCCGTCGGCCATCATCCTTGCAGTTACGGTTGCTGCACCGCGGTACGCGCCAAACAAGCCACCACCCATTCCATAACCTGACAGCCAACCGTCTTTTGCTACTGACCCTGGCTTTTGATTGCGCTCGCTCCACCCAATGGCATCAGCACCCAGTTTATAGGCATCATTCAAAAACTTGCTTGAATATGGCTTGCCACTGATCGGGTCGGTATCCGTATAATTTTTAAGCCGAAGATCAATCGGATCAATGTTAACTGCATAAGAAAGTTCATCCAATGCTGATTCAAGTGCGAAAGCACCCGTGGCTTCACCGGGTCCACGCATAGGGGTTGGTGTGCCCACATTCAGTGAAACCAGTCTGTATTTGGTGTTTACATTAGGGCAGGCATATAATAGCTGACTGATATTAACAGCCCCCTCAGTAAAATCCTCATAAACCGAAGTTTGCCCGGTGGCTTCATGGGTGATGCCTACCAGTTTTCCATCAGGGGTTGCACCTAACCCTATTTTTTGCCAGGTATGCGGACGATAACCTACAGAGGTAAACATATCCGCCCGGCTTAAAACTATTTTCACAGGTCGCTTTATCACCTTTGCACCAACCACAGCGGCAATTTCATGCGGCCAGGTACGTAATGCTGCACCAAAGGCCCCGCCAACAAAGGGTGCATTCACCTGCACATTTTCAGGAGGCAATTTAAAAGCCTGCGCGATATTACGCTGAGTTGATTTTACGCCCTGCGTTTTATCCCAAACAGTTATTTTATTATCCGAATCCCAGCGGGCGATGATGGCATGCAGTTCCATCGGGCTGTGCACTTCGGTAGGCAGGGTGTATTCCTGCTCAATTTTTATCGGGGCAGATTTGTAAGCATCTTCGGTTCCCCGTACATAATCCTTGCCTTTGCCCGGTAACACTCCATTAGTTAAGTTACTTTTCAGATCTGTTTGATGGGTTTCTTTATCATAGGTGGCACTTATAAGTGAACCTGCAAAAAGCGCCTGCTCAAAAGTATTGGCAATTACCAGTGCGATCGGCTGGCCGTTGAAATAGATCTTTTCGTCATAAAATATCTTCAGCGGCCCCTTAGGGGGAGGATTGTCTGTATGATAGCCTGGAATATTGGGGCAATTCAGATAAGTAATGACTGATAATACACCCGGCGCACGTTCAGCCAATTTGGTATCCAGTGTTTTGATGCTTCCTTTGGTGATCGTACTGCCAACCAACACTCCGTAAGTTACACCCGTGACGTTATATTCGGCCGAGTATTTAGCCGCACCGGTAACCTTTAATCTGCCATCTACACGACTCAGCCCTTCCGGTGGTTTTTTTGATATTATGCTTTCCATGGTGTGTTAAATTCTAAATCCTAAACACGAAACTCTAAATCCTAATCTCTAAATACTAAGTTTAACCTGAATATCAGGAACCATTTACCATGATCGAGGAACTGTTCTGTATCAATTTATCCGGCGTAATAGGTAGTTCCCGTATCCGTTTGCCGGTTGCATTGTATACTGCATTGGCAACGGCTCCTGCCATGCCAATTAAAGCTATTTCACCCATTCCCTTGGCACCCATCACATTGATCTGCGGGTCGGGTTTGTTTACAAACAGGGCTTCTATTTGAGGGATATCAGCATTAACAGGCACATGGTAATCAGCAAAATTGTTATTTACCAAGCGGCCATAACGGTGGTCTATTACTACTTCCTCCATCAAAGCCATGCCTATACCGCCGATAGCGCCACCTACGATCTGGCTCCGGGCGGTTTTTGGGCTCACAATATGGCCCGAGTCGGCAACGCATGTCGCCTTATCTATCTTAACAACCCCGGTTGTGGGGTGCACCTTCACCCTGACAAAATGTACCGACCAAGAGTACATGGCATATTGCGCAAATTTTTTATCATCGGGTTGTGCTTGTACGGTTGCCTCAAGTTTGTGGAGATTATGGTCTTTCAATATGTTCACATAATCCGGGGTATCTGTACCGCCATTACCCATAAGTTTCTGAAATTGCTCCTTCAGATCTTTACAGGCATCGTTCACCGCTGAACCAACCGTTGCTGTTATGGATGACCCACCCTGTGACGGCGCATAAGGCAACGACGAATCACCCATTTCAAACCTGATCTTTTCTGCTGGTATACCCATCTCTTCCGATGCGATGCTTACCATGGCTGTACCGGTTCCGGGGCCAATATCACTCACCGAGGTTTGTAATAATAAGTAGCCATCAGCTGACATCACGGCCCTGCAGCTTGCCTTGTCGCGATATGCTCCAAACATCCCACCACTCATGCCATAGCCTATCAGCCACCCGTCCTTTGAAACCGAACCGGGTTTTTGGTTTCTTTCATTCCATCCAATATGGTCAGCGCCCATTTTATAGGCTTCATTTAGGTATTTGCTCGAAAAGGGTTTGCCGCTGTCCGGGTCTTTTTCAGCATAATTTTTCAGGCGAAGTTCTATGGGATCGATATTGAGTGCATAACCCAATTCATCCAATGCCGATTCCAATGCAAAGGCACCTGTTGCCTCACCAGGCCCGCGCATCCAGGTTGGCGAGCCAATATCAAGCGGATTTAGTTTGTATATCGTGTTTACATTAGGGCATGCGTAAGTGGACTTACTTACACCAATAGGCCCCTCATTAAAATCTTCGTAGGTGGATGTTTGTCCGATGGCTTCATGGGTGATGCCAACTAACTTGCCATCCTCTGTGGCGCCTATCCCGATCTTTTGCCAGGTATGAGGGCGATA
>Ga0206890_1248_pt2 | contig 14239 bp, 12 predicted proteins | sample Alteio_BWOrgHeat_58_FD_152960 | JGI IMG/M metagenome (GOLD analysis project Ga0206890, IMG submission 152960) | Enriched cells from forest soil in Barre Woods Harvard Forest LTER site, Petersham, Massachusetts, United States - Alteio_BWOrgHeat_Nextera6 ... | reverse complement strand
CGCCATTCAAAATATTTAAAAGCATAGAGTCTGATATATTGAGCGATGGCAGCTTGGATTATAACGAGCAGATCCTCAATACTTTTGATTTAGTTATTGCAAGCGTTCATAGCAATTTAAAAATGTCGCTCGACAAAGCTATGGACAGGGTATTGACCGCAATACGCAATCCTTTCACTTCCATACTCGGGCATCCCACCGGGCGGTTGCTGTTGTCCCGCAAGGGCTATCCTTTAGACCACAAAAAGGTAATAGACGCCTGTGCAGAACACAATGTAGTGATTGAAATAAACGCCCATCCCCGCCGGCTGGATATAGACTGGAGGTGGATAGAATATGCTTTAGAAAAAGGGGTATTGCTTTCTATAGACCCGGACGCCCATTCTGTTGACGGATTTAAGGATACGTACTATGGCGTAATGATTGCCCAAAAGGGTGGGCTTACAGCCAGGCAGAATTTAAGTAGTTTTTCCCTGGCGGAGTTTGAGGATTTTCTAAAACCCCCAACCCCCTGAAGGGGGGCTTCCCCATGTTGCGATCCCCTGGTTCCCAACTCCTCGCGAAAAAAAATCCGGACGTGTGCCGGGGTTTCCTTGTGCTTTCTGTTCCGTTGGCGCTACCCCAAAGGTCCGTTAAAAATAAATAATCAAAGGCGTATAAACGCGTGAGGAAGCCCCTTTTAGGGGAGTGGGGTTTACCTTGGCATAATTTTATTAGGCTTTATTGAATACACATTATTCACTAAAAATTAAATTGTTATGGATAAGCTCATGGTTTTAGACGATAAGGCAAAAAAAAGAATGGGTGTTATATGCTTTATACCCGTTGTTTGCTTTTTATTATCCTTTATATATTGGCTCATACTTGTACTACCTCTTACGCAGGGCCACCAGGTGCCGTCGAGCATAGTAGGGTTGACGAGCAGGAACTATGATACTTTCTTTTTTATACTGGCTGCCTCCGCCATTATTACAGCTCCGGTTTTTATCTATTGCCTTGTATTACTGGCAAGGATGAAAAACCTCAATGAGGCACATAAACTGATGTGGATCGTGTTTCTGTCTGTGATGGCTCCTATAGCCTCTGCTCTTTTCTGGATATTCCTCATCAAGGATTCACCAAGGCATATCGGGATCTATCCGGATATAGCGTGAATGGTTGATAAGTTGATAAGTTAACTGGTTGATAAGTTGATTTGTGAATAGTTTCTGCTAACTACTTCTAATATGGAAAAGGTGTTGATAGTGGATGACCGGTTAAAAAAGAGAATGGGTATTATCTGTTTTATACCCGCAATCTGTTTTTTCTTTTCTCTTGTATATTACCTTGTTCTTCTGTTTCCACTTACCCACGGGCATCCACAACCAGAGAGTGTCGTGGGAATCACCAGCCAGCACTACAATACTTTGTTTTTGTTGCTTGGTATATCTGCCACTATATCCGCGGCAGTATTACTTTATTGCATCGTATATGTGGTAAGGATAAAGAGCATGAATACTCCTACCAAAATGATCTGGATGCTATTACTACTAATAGTGCCCATCTCTTTTATCCTGTTCTGGAATTTTATAGTTAGGCGCGAACCTAAGGAGGAACCTGTTTACACGAATATAGCGTAGGCTACTCCTTCACCATCTATTAGAACTCTTTATTGTGGGTTTGCGCATACTCATATAAAAATTCAGGACAGAAATCATAGCCGTTTGGCCAAGTGATATATCCATCCTCTACTTTAACCGCATTGAAAAATTGTTTGTCCGTTAGCGCATGAGATACTCCAGATTTGATAAATGGCTTGATGTCTACATCAAAAGATACCCCGTCAACAAATATGAGGTGAAGTATATTATTGTCTAAGGGTAGAGTTTCTATAATATTTTTCATGTTTAAGTTATCTGATTTAGGCTACTCCTTCACAAACTTTCTCACTTCACTTCCATTTATTTTTACAAAGTACAAGCCGGTGGGGAGGGATGAGACATCAATTTGCGCTTTTGTTGTGTCGTATTTGTTGGAGTACACGGCCTGCCCTAAAATATTGGTGATGGTGATTTGATTGATGGGTTGAGTAGTCGATACGATAGTTAGAGAGGTGCAGGCAGGGTTAGGGTAAACTTCTACTTGTGCTAATGCTGTTTTTAATATACCAAGCGAAGTAGCAGACGGTGTGTCTATGATATTTTCTACATTGTTAGTCATAACTACCGGATTAACATCAAAGTAAATACCAGCCTCATTATCTATCTTAGTACCTATTGCAAGGCCGGTTTTAGCTTGAATAGTATAGGATACCATTCCGTAACAATAATTGTGGTGCGAAGTATCCAGTAAGTTGATATTGGGAAAATCGAACTTGACTATATTATGCCCGCCAGATGTTAGAAGTATCAGATTCATAGGTGCTGACGCGGTGATTACTTTAAAAGTGTTTATATCCAGGTTATCCGACAATGTGTCCATAATATGAATATTGAAAGCGGTATCATTGCCATCATTTTCAAAAGAAACGATGTACTTCAACAAAGTCCCCGCATTGATGTTCCCGGCAGGCATAACAGACTTATAATTAGGGTCATGGGAAACATAAATGATGTCGTTGGTAACTATGATATTATTAGTAGTGTCATCATCACCGATAAGTGGGTTAAGTGTAAATGTAGCGTTGACTGTGTCACCGAGCATCAACGTTCCCACAGGGGTAAATCCAGCCAAAAAATATATTAAACTATCGACTGAAACATCTCCAATATTAAAGGTAACGGTATTGCCTGTGAGCGTATAAGGATAAGTTCCGCCTCCTGTCCCAAAGCCACTAAATAAATATTTTGGGCTGTAATTAAGCGTAAGCGTGGCAGGTACCGGTACAGATGCGGAACTGCAAGATGAATTGGTAATAAATATATGAGAGCCAGCCCCAGTTAATCCTGCAGAGAAGTTTGCTGTTACAGCGAGATCAAAGGGAAGGACTGGATTACATTGAAACCCAATATTGGGTTCATTCACCGTCACGCCCAGCGTATCATATACTATGACGTCGGCCGGACAACCCATATAAAATCCGTATGGGCTGGCAATCACTTTGAATGCATAAACAGTACCCGTAGTTCCAAAGGCAAGATAAGAGAATCCGCAAGTGGAAGTTATTGTCTCGATAGGTATTCCCGAAGAATCAATTTCTAAAATCGCCGGGGCATTATATATATAGCGATCACCGGAATCAAATGTGCAATCCGCATTTACGTCGTTGTACACAAAACAGTGAATATCCTGGCAAGAAATCAGCTCAGATGTATGGTTAATAGAATCAACAGCAACACCACCTGAAAGAAGAATAAGTTTTAGAGAATAAACACCATAAGTAGCATAAACATGGCTCCGCATTCTATATACTAAACCCGAACTACCTGAACAAGTAACAAGGGTAGTGTCAAAAGTACCATCACCATAAAAAGTTACTAAAGAATCTGCGGATGTACAGCCTGAAACCACCACATACTCTGTATCTACCGTCAAACAATTGACTAGAATAGAATAAGAACTTATTGTCTGAGCAGTTGTTTTTGTTGTATAAAATAAAAAGACTAATGAGGCTAAAATGAGCCAAATAATAGGAGGTCTTTTCATAGGTATAATTTTAATTAAAAAATCAAATGCTCTTTTGCAAATTTTTCCGCTTCATGACATAAAAAATAATGCTAATACACTACTTGTACGAAGATATAAAGTCTCATTATAAAAAGATAGCGTTTGCATTTATTTTTATTAATAGATGCCAAAAGCAGGATAAAAATTGCGTTCAAGAAATATGCCCGAACGCAACTACTCCTTCACAAACTTTCTCATATCACTCTCATTTACAGTCACAAGGTACACTCCTGCGGGCAACTCCGCTACATCCACCTTTACGTGTTTATGCTTCGCATTATACTCTTTGGTGAAGACGGTCTCCCCGGAGACGTTGCTGATGGCCAGGGTCATTATTTTATCTGTGGCTGTCACATTTAGCTCTTTGGATGCTGGGTTAGGGTAGAGGTCTATTTGGTCAGATTCCTGGGCGGTGACATTATTGACGCTTAGCGTTCCGCAACTAATGCCATTTAATTTGGTGTAAACCAATCCATCGTACTCCCAGATCAAATCACCCGGATCAATAAATTCAAAGTAAGTCAACCCGATCCCTAATTTATAAATCCTGGGATCGGCGGGATGCACCACATAATAGCCTGCTTCTACTTTAACATACTCTGGGGTCAGCAAACAATCACTCGCATCATTTGGGAAATAGAAAATGTAATTTTCATACACGTTTTCCTCTGGAATAAAAGCGCTGTCTGCAATTGAAAATGCGGTATCATAAAAAGAATACCGGCGCGCATTATCTATTATGTAGCAGGGATCGGTATAATAACCGCAAACATAATTGTCACCGGTTAAAGTATAACTGATCTTATGACCTGAAACTATTTTGTTAGTAACAGTTTCCAAAATGTAATCATAATAGGTGATTCCACTGTCCCAATCGGAAGTAACAGGAAAGTTGGCAAAGCTGTGATAATTTTCAATCATGTCGCCCACGTTCCAATTATGAAGCTGCTGATCATTTGGATTAATAAAGTTTATTAGCTTAAACAAGGTAATATTTCTTGAAGGGCTAAATCCTCTTGCAAAGTTTACATCGTAATAATTGCAGGTAGATCGGTCTAAAAAGAAATCCATACCGGGTTTATATGTAGCGCCGGGCTCATGATATGGAAACATAAACAAATCAAACACTTGCACGAATCCATTGTTTTTACTCAATATGATCGTAAAGTTGTCCAGGGAGTCGGAGGTCACCCTGTCTAAACCGTTATAAGCATTGATCATTATTTTCTCCACGGAGTCTGGTGAAGATAAAACGGTCATTGTATCTTTTGAAACGAGGGTAGCTTTGTACCGGAGGCCGCTTGTATCGCTATAGAAGACCCAGCTGTCACCTATATTCGCCTGCGTTTTTATAACTACAGAATCATTCCAATACCCATCAAAAACAAAAGTGCCATCGCTTGATTGCTTTACTTTTTTGCCGAGCCAGCTTCCTCCGTTTGAGTCTAATGATAATTGGGAAGTTCCTGTCACATCGTAACTTCCCCTTGGGGTATGAAATGGATAATAGATTATCGCATCACCCAATTTGCTTACAGAGTCAATGGTAATGCCACGCAGGTATCCGTTGGCATTAATAAAGTAATGTTTCACACCAGCCCGCAGGCATTGATAGTTCTGCGCATTACAAAGATTACCAATAACGAGGAATATGATCAGCAACCTTTTCATTAAATAACAGTTATTCCCTAATATCCATTTCGTTTATCAGGTTGTCAGCATGTCCCATCTTGTCTATGACAAAAAGAATGTAGCGGATATCGCACACTATGGTGCGTTTGTATTTTTTATCAAAGGCCATATCTCCGCTCATAGCTTCCCAGTTGCCATCAAACGCAGCACCTATCAGCTCGCCGCGCGCATTCATAACAGGGCTGCCGGAGTTGCCGCCGGTTATATCGTTGTTGGTAATAAAGTCCGTGTGCAGTGTTCCGTCTTCATCGGCATAGCGGCCGTAATCCTTGTCTTTATACAATTGTTGCAGTTGGGCGGGTACGTCAAATTCGGCGCTGCCCGGTTTATATTTAGCCATCAGTCCATCCATGGTGGTGAAGTATTTATAGTGCACACCGTCCAGTGGGTCGTAGCTTTTTACCCTTCCGTAGGAGATGCGCATAGTTGAGTTAGCATCCGGATACAAAAGCTTATCTTTATCCTCCTCCATGATCTCGTGCACATATTCCCTGCTTAGATCAGCTTTCTTTTTCATGAATTCATCTATTTTTGGCTGGTAGTTTTTAGTGTAGTTGCTCACAAAGCTTATCGCATACTGTATGGCTGCATCGTCCTTCAATTTCTCGAAAGATGGCGCTTTGCAGAAATCATTGAATTTATTGCTGTCAGTAAGGAACGTATGTGCGAATACATAGTCGGCATATTCGGCGTAGGAATTGCCATTATAAGCGCCTTTGTCTTTTGCATTTTTAGCCTTTAAGATCACCCGTTCATAAATGTCAGGCAATTGCTCCAGGGGAACGTTTTGGTGGTAAAGCTTAGTCATTTCCGCAAGCATTTCCTTTTCGGTGCCGAGATCAAACTCTTTTACATTTGTCCTGTATACCGTTTGCGCTGACGTGACGTACTTTTTGACGGTATCCTCATTTACTTCTGTTTTATTGCCGGCATTTTTTTCATAAGCGTCATACAGTGGTTTCAATGCAGCAGCCATTCTTGCCACTGCTGAAGCCCTGAAGCACTCGCCATAGTAAACAGATTGTTTGGCATAGGGGGCATAGTCAACGTATATTTTACTAAATTTTGTTAGTAAGTCGTCGTGCAGTCCGTTTGTGCGTTCCCATGTTGTGAATTTATCTTCATTGCCCGTTTTTTTATCTACGATGTCGAGGCGCTTTAATTGCTCGGTCTGGCCTATGTAATATTTCCAGTAGTTGGCTATCCGGGAGTAAAGTGAAGTGAGCTGCAGGTAAGTAGTTTTATTTGCGTCCATATGGCGGCGCATGATTGCCAGGCGCAGGTCGCGGATGGCTACTATTGATGGGTTCACCACGTTGATAGCCAAATCCACACCGTAGGAGACTTCATAACGATTGGTGCGCCCCGGGTAACCGAAGATCATGGCGTAGTCGCCTTCATGCTCTCCTTTTATGGATACCGGCAGGAATTTTTTGGGATGGTAGGGAACGTTGGCCGTGTTGTATGGTTTAGGCTCATTGTTGGCATCAGCGTATATGCGGAACATAGAAAAATCACAGGTATGGCGGGGCCACATCCAGTTATCTATATCACCGCCAAACTTACCCAGCGACCTCGGTGGATTGCCAACCAGCCTTACGTCTGTGTACTTTTTGTAGATCAGCAGAAAAAACTGGTTGCCGTTAAAAAATTCCTTGACATTGGCCACATACTTATCTTTGTCTGCTTCTTTTTTTTCTATTTGTTTCCGAACGGAATCAAATCTTTTGGTGTATTCGTCCCCGGTGGCGTCGCCAATTGCGGCTTTTACCTGGTCGGTAACGTCTTCCATGCGCTGCAGGAAAAGAGCGGTTACTCCCTGTGCGGGCAGTTCATCCTGCATGTCGTGCGCCCAGAATCCGTTATCGAGCAGGTTCCTGTCCACCGTGCTCAGCGTGGCAATGGCATCATAACCGCAGTGGTGGTTGGTAAGCAACAAGCCATTCTCCGAAATCATTTCCGCAGTGCAGCCCCCGTTGAATTGGAGGATGGCGTCTTTAAGACTGCTATGGTTTATATCATAGAGGTCTTGCTTCGAGAGCTTTAAGCCCAAGCGCTGCATTTCATCATAATTCTTACCTATAAGCATGGGTACCCACATCCCTTCATCAGCCCTGGAGCCAATCATTACTATTAGAGTTACGAATAGCAAAAGTGTTTTTTTCATACCCACATTTTTTTAAGACGGAAGTAAAAGTAATGCTACAACTCCGTTATTTATAGTAACGGAGGCAGTGTTGGTAAATAAACAGGGGTGAAAATAGTGTTAGGAAAAATGCCCGATCCTCACAGAGCATAAAAGAAAACACCTCAGCATATTGTATGCCGAGGTGTTTTCTTTTATTACTAATCGTCGTGTCTTATTTATGCATTTCTTCCTTCAAATCCTGTTTGTCACTTTTCTTTTGCGCTTTTTCATTTTTCTTGGTAGCCTTGCGTTCACTACCATGAAAATTTTTCTTGTCTGCCTTATTTGATTTCTTTGCCATTTTGTTTTCTTTCTTTTCAGCCTTAGGGCCTTCCTGTGCAATAGAAATAGTTGTTCCCAATACTCCGGCAAACAAAAGCGCCATTAAAATTAATTTTTTCATAAATTGGTTTGTTTTATGTGACTTAATATATTCTCTATCTATACTTCATTAAAAACCATGCCTAAAACTTTGCTGCCGGCTTAATCATCCATTAGCTTTATACGCCCCCCCGGCGAATAACGCCCAACAGGAACGAAACGACTGCCAATACCAGCAGGATATAAATGATACCGCCTACATGGTAGGCAAATGCACCGAGCGCCCAACCTATTACCAGGATAACGGCGATGATATACAGTAATGATCTCATAGTGTTTGTTTTTAGTTATTTATACCGTTTAAAGATCGTGCCACTGGTGATGAGAGATAATCCGCTGGGAGACATAAACAAAAAAATCAGGGAAAAAAACTATTTTACAAAAAAGATTATGCCGGCTTATCTTTCCTGTACGTGCCGGACGGAAAAAGCAATCGCACGAAATGGCCCCAAAGTAACTGGTACATGCTATAGGCATCGTAAGGGGGATCTTCCGTTTCAACTGCAGCAATAGAGTAGTGCAACTACTTCTTAGCTATATTATCAGTTGGAGGCGAGAATTTCACCACAACGTTTTCTTTGGCGGGCAAAGTACGCAAGTAGGCATATATTGCTGCAAGGTCAGATCTTTTCATGCCCCCATATTGGGTCCAGGGCATTATGGTATTAAACGCGCCCTTTTCCACGTTTTGTGGTTTGTAATTAGAATCAACAAATGACTTGAACTTGTTGACAAACGCATCTTCGCTCCAGTTGCCAATGCCGGATTGAGTGCTGGGCGTAATATTGGCCGAACGTACCGTACCGCCTGACGGGAACGCGAATTCCCGACCGCCGCTGAACGCAAGCTCAGGTATTATTTGTCCTTGTTTCGCTTGTGTATGGCATTCTATACAAGCGCAGGCGTTCACGAGGTATGCGCCATAAGCAAGTGTGTTAGATGTGTCCGGCCTCGCACCACCTGGCGCTTTTTTAGGAATAGTATTGAGAATGATATTCATCGGGAAATCTGCAACGGAGACAGGAGGGTCATTATCAATAGGGTCGAGGGAGCGCAAATAGGCAATAATAGACATAACGTCATCTGGATCGAGTTTGCTGTAGTAAGGATAAGGCATTACCGGGAACATTGCCCTGCCTTCTTTGGTAACACCTGTGGTGATGAGCCGAAACAACTCGCCGTCGGTGTAGCGGCTAATGCCCTTGGGGGTGATATTGCGTGAATAAAAAACCCCGGGGAATCCAATGGTCTGGTCAAACCGTTCGCCGCCCTTTCCTAATGTGCCGGGAGTAATGGGCCCGGAAAACTTGGTCCAGTCGCGGGTAGAGTGGCAATCCACGCAGACAGTGACATGACTGGCAAGATATTTTCCCCGTTCTATACGGTCGGGTGTATAATTTATTTTAATAGGCTGTGCCTCGCCCACATTGGGCAATGCGACCTTTACATAAGAAATCAAACCTCCAATAACGATTACAATAAAGAGGAGAACAAAACCGGAAATTTTGAGTGCCTTTTTCATAGTGTTATTTTTTGTTCCCTTAAAATTAAAATAAAGTTTTCGGAATTTAAAACTATTCAGATATTATTTTTTGGTGAAAAATCATTGTCAATGAGCTATATAAAACGCAATGCATTGCGCCTCTATGTGATGCTGTTTAACTTCTCCACAATTAACAATTAACAATTGACAATTAACCATTGATAAAGTACATCTTCATCACGCCCTTCCCTTTCGCCTCAATCTCGCCCCTATATTCACACGCGATCTTATCTTTCACCAATTCATAAGTAGTCTGTGAAATATTGATCCTCCCGGCCATGCTGCTCTGCTCCATCCTTGCAGCAGTATTCACTGTATCACCCCATATATCGTAAGCAAATTTCTTTACCCCCACTATACCGGCAACAACGCTGCCGCTGTGTATGCCTATGCGTATCTCAAAAGTGCTGCTACCCAGTTTAGCAAATCTGTCCTCTATAAAAGCGTTTATTTCTATGGCTGCTCTTACTACATGCTCGGCATGCAGTGCGTCTGCACTTGGTAGCCCCGCCACAGCCAGGTAGGCGTCGCCTATGGTCTTTATTTTTTCTACGCTGTACTTAGTTGTTATATCGTCAAAGGCTTTGAAGCAGGTGTGCAACTCATCTATGAGGGTTTGCGGACTCATTCTTTCTCCAGCCTCTGTGAAGTTCACAAAATCAGTGAACAGTACCGTTACGTTGTCGTAATGCCTTGCAATTGTTGAGCCGTTTGCTTTGAGCTCTGTAGCTATTTCGCCCGGCAGTATATTCAGCAGCAGGGCATCTGATTTCTTTCTTTCCTTTTCGCTCTTGCCCCGTTCCTTTATAATGAAGAAAGAAAAGCCAGCCAATAATAATATCCCCGCAATGCCCATGCAGGTATAGCTGCGCTGCCGCTGCAATTTTATATGGGCGATTTTTTCTTTTGCGTCCGCCCTCAGGCTATCGGCAAGGCGCTGGCGCTCGTATTCGTTCTTCACTTCCATCTTTACTATTTTCTCCCCGTTATCTTTTGAGAAAACTGAGTCTTTTACGGCATGGTAGTTGTCGGCTGCTTCCAGGGCTTTTTTGTAGTTGCCTGTTAGCCGGTATGCCGAATCAAGATATTGATAACCTTCCTGTATTATATTGGGGGCATTTATCTCTTTACCTATTATCAGCCCTTGTTGCAGATAGTCAATGGCTTTATGAAGGCGAGCGTCCTTAGAAGCCGGAACAGCAATATTTGGCTGGCCTGGCTGCCCGGCAGGCAAGTATTTCCCCTGGGCTATTTCACTGTTGCTGTTATTCATGGCTGCCGCACCGGGGGGGGCTGTAACTAACGACAGGAATGCTTCGCCTATACCTTCCAACCTCCTTGCTACGTCATTTTTATCTCCTATATCTTCGGCAATTTTTAATGCCTGTTGCTGATATTCTATTGCCAATATGTAATTCTTCTTGTGAGTATACACATCGCCTACAGCTCCCGCCACATAAGCAATAATATATTTATTCGCTGTTTCTTCAGCTATGTTTAGCGCTTTAATATCACATTCCAATGCTTTGGAATAATCACTTAATAGCTCATAAACGGCCCCGATATTCACATTAGCGGCTGCGATATTAGCTTTGTCTCCTATTTCTTCATATACTTTTAATGCTTTAAAATTATATTCCAGCGCTTTGGAACAATCACCCTCGGATTGATATACGAGGCCGATATTACCTGATACGTATGACATACCTGATTTCATGCCTATTCCTTCATACATTTTCAAAGCTTTAAAATCGTATTCCAATGCGTTGGGATAATTGCCCTGGGATGCATAAACACTTCCGATAACCGAGGTGGCATTTGCGATACCTGCTTTGTCACCGATTTGTTCGTACGCTCTTAAGGCATTAAAATAATATTCTAAAGCTTTTGGATAATCACTTTTGTTGGTATAAACCTTTCCGATATTTTGATTAGCCGATGCAGCGCCAATTTTATTCCCGATCTCCGTATAAATCTGTAAGGCCTTGAAATAGTATTCCAATGCTTTGGTGTAGCCGGATTTATTCATATAGTTTGCACCCATAGTACTATTTGCGTCCCCTATTCTTTTATTCCAGTTCAGTTTTGTAGCCAGCGCCAGCGCCTGCTGCCCGTATTTTATCCCTTCATCAGGATCAACGCCAGAACATGCATATGATATAGCTGTAAGTATGTTCACTTTATTGGTGTCGTCCTTTTGTTTGGGCACTTCTTTGAGCAACGAGTCTATCCTTGCCTGCCCGGCTAGCGGCAGGGAAACACTCTGTGCAAAAAGATTACTGCAACTTAACGTTAGCAGCAATAGCGGTATGCTGTTTAGAAATTGTTTCATCATTAAATTTTTTTTACAAATCCCTGTCCCGCCTATTGCGGGGAGGTAAATCATTTAATCTGACTAATCGGTGGTTCAGACGACGTAGTACATCTTCATCACCCCCTTTCCCTTCGCCTCAATCTCCCCCCTATATTCACACGCAATCTTATCCTTCACCAACTCATAGGTAGTCGCTGAAATGTTGATCCTCCCCGCCTCACTATTCTGCTCCATGCGTGCTGCCGTATTCACCGTATCACCCCATATATCGTAAGCAAATTTCTTTACCCCCACTATCCCCGCTACCACGCTGCCGCTATGGATGCCTATGCGTATCTCAAAAGTCCTGCTACCAAGTTTAGCAAATCTATCCTGCATAAAAGCGTTTATCTCTATGGCCGCCCTTACCACATGCTCCGCATGTAGCGGGTCTGCGGTCGGCAATCCTGCTACTGCCAGGTAAGCATCACCTATAGTCTTTATCTTTTCCACGTTGTATTTGCCGGTTATCTCATCAAACTTTTTAAAGCAGTTGTCAAGTTCCTCTATCAGTGCCTGCGGGCTCATTCGTTCTCCCGCCTCAGTAAAATTTACAAAGTCGGTAAAAAGCACTGTTACGTTATTGTAGTGCTTTGCAGTAGTGGTGCCCGTGGTTTTAAGCTCGGCGGCTATTTCGCCCGGCAATATATTCAGCAGCAGGCCATCTGATTTCTTTCTTTCTTTTTCACTCCTGCCCCGCTCTTTTACAATGAAGAAAGAAAAGCCTGCCAATAATAATATGCCTGCAATGCCCATATAAGTATAGCTGCGCTGCCGCTGTAACTTTATTGCTGCGATTTTTTCTTTAGCATCTGTCTTTAAACTATCGGTAAGGCGCTGGCGGTCGTATTCATTCTTCATGCCTATTTTAATAATTTTCTCGCTATTTTCTTTTGAGAAAACAGAGTCTTTTATAGCATGGTAGTTGTCGGCAGCTTCGAGAGCTTTTTTATAATCGCCGGTTAGCTTATATGCTATTGCGAGATTTTCATAGCATTCCTGCATAAAATCAGGCACATTTATTTCTTTGCATATTACAAGGCTTTGTTGAATAGATTCAATTGCATTTTGCAACAGAATTTTTCTGTTTTTGGGAATTGACCTCTCTCGCCGATAATTACTTCCAACTAGTTCATAACTACCTGTAACTCTACCCGATTGAACAGATGTATCCCTCGCCAACGCTATATAGCTTTTGCCGATATCGCATAAACTGCCTGCGGTAGTATGCTTATCCCCTGTTTCTTCGGCCATTTTTAATGCTTTACGGTTGTATACTATGGCCATCGTATAATTTTTCTGGTCAGCGTAAGTTCCGGCGATATTCAGGCATATACCGGCAGCATTACTTTTATCCCCCAGTTCTTCTTTCACATTTAGCGCTTTAAAATCATATTCCAATGCTTTCTGGTATTCATGTTCTAATGAATAATCAATGCCGATATTACAATTAACCAAAGCCTCATTCTGTTTGTCTCCTAATTCTTCAAACATTTTTAATGCCTTAAAATAATATTCCAGTGATTTTGGAAAATCACTTTGATAATAATAAATAATACCGACGTTGATGGTAGCGCTCGCAATGGCGTCTTTGTCACCTGTCTCGTCGGCAATTTTTAAGTAATTAAAATAACATTCCAGCGCTTTTGGGTAATCACCCTCGTCTACATAGATGTTGCCGATATTGCAGTTAACCTGCCCAATACCTTTTTTATATCCGGTCTCTTCATCAATCTTTAGTGCTTGGGCATAATACACCAATGCACTGTCATGATCCGATTTGATTTGATAGACATTCCCTATACTATTACTTGCTAGAGCTATCCCTTTTTTCCATCCGAGTTTGGTCGCCAACTCCTGTTCCAGTTGTCCATATTTCATGCCTTCATCCGGGTTAATATTGCAATAACCGTGAGACAAGGAATTCAAAAATTTCACTTTATTGGTATCTTCTTTTTGTTTGGGCAGTTCTTTGAGCAGGGAGTCTATGCGGGGCTGGCCCTGCAGTGCTTTCTGTGCGCAAAGAAAGCCACCCCCGGCCCCTACCAGAGAGGAGAGTAGAATGAGCAGAAATTTTACAAATTGTTTCACTGAAGCGATTTGAGAGACAAGATATAAATATTTGATTTGTTTTTTTTTAGTTTATTTCACCTTATGCCGGCCTGCCCGGTTATTCCTCAATTAGTCCCTGTTCGCGTTTTATGTAAGGGGGTACTATGGCCACCGTATTTTCCGGTACATACCCTAATTTTTTGGCCGCCTCAAAAATGTCCAGTTCTTCTTTGGTTCCAATTATTTTTACCCCGGTCATCGTATTTGTATATGCAGGCTCACTCGTATGGCCTGTCTTAAATTTATATTAATAATGCTTTGTGTGCCCCCTTTTTTATGGTGTAAATAAAATCGCAAATCTTAATATGAAATACCTCTGAAATAC
>Ga0206890_1260_pt1 | contig 14358 bp, 9 predicted proteins | sample Alteio_BWOrgHeat_58_FD_152960 | JGI IMG/M metagenome (GOLD analysis project Ga0206890, IMG submission 152960) | Enriched cells from forest soil in Barre Woods Harvard Forest LTER site, Petersham, Massachusetts, United States - Alteio_BWOrgHeat_Nextera6 ... | reverse complement strand
GAATACCGTTTTCAAAACGGGTCTATATCTTTAGCACTTGATGCCGTGCGGAACATCGAGAGCAACGGGGGTAGGGATGGGCATAACAATGAAAGAAAACGGAAGCCACGCTTTGACCGGTGTGAGAGATGCAGTTCCCTGATTAATTTCTTCGTTTCACTACGAAATGACGGGCTTTGATGGGGCTTGAACCTGCTATGTATGTTCCTAAAGATTGTCCAGTTTTTTCCGGACGATTTGTTTGTCTGTTTGGGTCTTTGCGAGGGAAAGAGCCTTTTGAAAATTTTCTCTTGCTTTTTCGTTGTCAATATCCGTGTAGAGCTCGCCGAGTAGGGTGAAGTAAAAGTGATTGTCTGTGAGGTTTAGTTTTTCCGCTTCTGTAATTGCTTCCTGCTTGCCATTTGCTTTTGAGAGTGCGAATGTTCGGTTGAGCGCTGCAATGGGGGAATAGTCTATTTGTAATAACCGATTGTACAACTGTAAAATGTTGTCCCATTTTTCCTGTGTATCTGCCTTTTGGGTATTCCAGTACGCTATAGCAGCCTGCAGGTGATATTTGGAGATCGTATTTCCGCTTGCAGCACAATTCAGAAAATAGCCGCCCTTACTTATTAACTCTGTGTTCCACAGGGTGGTATCCTGATCTTCGTATAAAATGATCTCTCCGTTTTTATCTGTCCTTGCCTCAAACCTGGAGGCATGAAAACACATCAACGACAGCAGTGCATTTACCTGGGGCTTGTTCGTGTATTTATTTTCAACGAGCATATAACACAGCCGCATGGCCTCAAAGCAAAGCTCTTTACGAAGGGTTTGATTTTGGCTTACGGAATAATACCCTTCATTAAACAGCAGGTATATGGTTGTCAACACAGGGGCTAACCGCTCCTCAATTTCGGACTGGTGAGGGAGCTCTATTTTGATTTTTTCTTTCCGTAATTTTTCTTTCGCCCTGAAAAGTCTTTTATTAATTGTCTCCTTATTAGTGAGAAACGCACCGGCAATCTCCTCAATGCCGAAACCACAAAGAATGCGCAACGATAAACCAACCTGCGCTTCGGTAGAAACCGATGGATGGCAAATGGCAAACATCATTTGTAACTGGCTGTCATTGATGTTTTGCGGGGACAAATCAATTTCGGCTTCCTGAATAGTTGAAGAGGTACTCTTTAATTCACGGGCAATTTTGTTTTCAAAAATGTTGTTGTGCTGCTGATAATTTTTTGCTTTGTTCTTAGCAACATTGTATAACCATGCGGTGGGATTCGGAGGAATGCCATTTAACGGCCATAATTGAGCGGCTGCGAGATAGGCATCGCTGGCAATGTCTTCCGCAATCTGTATCTGGGCAAACCCAAAATGCCTGCAGAGCACAGCAACCATTTTCCGATATTCTGTCCTGAATAAATGTGGTATTAATTCTCCATTGTGCTCCATAAGGAAAAAAGCGCCGTGTATGTTCAGCAAGGGTACATTTCAAATCTTCGCGTCTCCTGGCACATTCAACCCTTCCGGGTTGGTAAATTATCTTCGTTTTACCCTGATTCCATCAGGGGCTATTCATATTAAAGCCCTTCGGGCTACTAATATGCTATGTTTTTCTGTGCCAAGAGTTGAAATGCCCCTGCCAGCAAACATACAGGTCGCTTTTATATTTTTTTAGTGAATACCATCTTTTTTTGCAATTCTCCTTACTTCCACGCTGTTTCCCTCTCCCTGCAATACCGGACAACCCTTTGCAAATTCCACTGCTTCGTCTACGGAATCTGCTTTTACTATCATGTAGCCACCGATTGTTTCCTTGATCTCGCCAAAAGGGCCATCGGTAACCACATTGTGGGACTTTACTACCCTGGCATCCGGGAAAAGCAAGCCATTGCCACCGACGAATTTATTTTGCGCCGATATGCTGCCGATCCAATCCATCGTTTGTTTCATCCATACTTGTATCTGTTCCGGTGAAGCGACTTTGTTGCCGTCTTCATGCCTAAGCATTAATATGTACTCGTCCATTTTTTTAGTTTTTAAATCTTGCGTGCAGCAAGAAAGATTAAATTATAATTTTTCGATTTCTCTTACTTCCACATTTCCTCCTACGTTAAGGATGGGGCATCCTTTTGCCAGTTCTACCGCTTCCTCCAGAGAGGCGGCCTTAACAAGCGAGTAGCCACCAATAGATTCTTTGATCTCCGTGTATGGGCCGTCTGTAACGACATTGCTGGGTTTTACCACTTTACCGCCATTTCCCAGCCGGTTGCCGCGGTCAGCGAGTTTGTTTTGGGCAGCGATGCCGCCTATCCAGTCCATCCATCGTTTGGTCATGGCCTGCATTTCTTCCGGAGTGCCTTGTGGCATTTTGCTGTAGTCAGTTCTGAATACCAATAAAAAGTCTTTCATTTTTGTTTTATTTTTTTAAGGTTAAAGGCTAATAACAGTCGAAAGTTCCTGAATTGGACAAATGTGACGAAATTTTTTTAAGTTATTGGAAACATAGCTTCATTTTTATTTGAGGGACAGTGTTCAAACTATGCTGGCATTGTTATTCCTCCACCATCGAAAGGTTGGTTGTCATGACAAAATATAAGTACACTTTTCAAAAATTATTTTAATAACTTTATATTACGGGAAAGGCCATATACATATTGCCCTGTTTATTTTTTGTTTTTGAGTGTTGTCTGAATACAACAGCCCAAACGCCGCTGATCGTTACAACTATTGCCGGGAATGGGACATCCGGCTCTAGCGGAGACGGGGGGCCGGCAACCCTGGCTGCATTACGCAAGCCGTCTCAGTTATGCATGGATGGCGCCGGCAACATATATTTTAGTGATTTAGGTACTAACACCGTACGAAAAATCAGTACATCCGGCATTATTACTACTGTTGCGGGAAATGGAACCATAGGGTTTACCGGGGATAGTATCCCTGCCACTGCAACCTCGTTATACGCGCCCGGTGGCATAGCCATTGATATGATCGGGAATTTGTATATAGCTGATAATGACAATAACCGTATCCGTAAAGTGAACACGGCTGGCATTATCACTACAATTGCAGGAACTGGCGCACTGAGGCCGGTTTCCGGAGACGGAGGGCCAGCTACCGCTGCTGTTTTAAAAAATCCTGCCCTTCTTACCCTGGATCGCGCCGGGAATCTCTTTTTTTCGTCCAGTTTTTATTCAAATATTCACAAAATAGACATCACATCTGGTATCATCACCATGTTTGCAGGAGCTATCGTAACGCCTGGTTATTCAGGTGATGGCGGGCCGGCAATTTCAGCGAGGATCAGTGGTATAGGGGGGTTAGTCTTTGATTCTTCCGGCAATTTATACCTGACTACAATGAATGGTGTTCGTAAAATAGATACTACAGATATTATTACGACAATAGCAGGAGGCCCCTCAGCAGGAGGTTTTGGCGGAGATGGCGGCCCTGCGACCGCTGCTCAGTTTTATAATCCGTCGGGGATAGCTATAGATAGGGTGGGGAATATGATTATTGCAGATTATTCCAACTATCGTATCCGCAAAATAAATACCCCAGGTATCATCTCTACCATTGCAGGCAATGGCACTCCGGGCTTTATCGACTACTGCCCTGCCACATCTGACGAAATAAATAGCGCCGCCGGTATGATTTTGGATAGCAAGGGGAATATATATTTTGCTGACGACCTTAACCATCGAATCCGCAAGCTTAGCCAGGATGCGGCCCCAGGATTCACCGGCGGACATAGCCAAAGCATGACATTTTGCGCGGGAACTTATGCTGTTAATACATTGCTGGCTGCCAGGGACTCTGATTTAGGCCAAACAGAGACATGGAGCGTTGTAATGGCTCCCGCACATGGTGTCTTGCACGCCAGCTATACTGCTACATCCACCGGGGGTATACTTATGCCTGCAGGATTGTACTATTTGTCAGCTACCGGTTATGCAGGCAATGACTCATTTAAAGTAAGGATTACTGATTGCGCAGGGGTATCTGATACTACTACTGTTCACGTTGCTATTATGATATCACCGAGTGCAATAGCCGGAGCCAGTATTATATGCTCGGGTGCTTCAACGGCACTAACCGACAGTGTGGCTGGCGGTATATGGGCAAGCAGTACTACCGAAATAGCCACAATATCATCCACTGGTATGGTAACGGGCGGAGCAACGGGAATATCAACGATCAGCTATACTATAGGAGGGTGTACAGCAACTTCAGCAGCGGCGGTTTATCCCGTTCCGGCAGCCATAACCGGGCCGGAACACATTTGTGCAGGTTTATCAATAATGCTCATGGATACCTCACCAGGCGGGGAATGGAGCAGTACTGATACGGCAGTTGCCTCCATAGCTTCCGGGGTACCAAGCAGTGGTTCTGTGTATGGACGCGCCGGGGGTACAACTACCATAAGCTATACTAATATTGCGGGTTGCGCTGTGACACGCCTAATAACTGTCATTTCAGTGCCTCCAATTTCAGGGGTTGTCAGTATTTGTGCGTTTGGAAGTGCTCTTCCCTTATACGATTCTGTTACCGGTGGTTTATGGACCAGCACCCTGGCTACCGTATCGCCATCGGGCGTCGTAACACCTTACTCATCGGGTGTGGCTACTATTACTTATACGACAGCCTTCGGCTGTTTTGCTACAGCTTCGGTGACAATAAATCCATTGCCCGGCCCTATCTCCGGTTCAGATCGGTTGTGTGCCGGAAGTACAATAGCATTAACTGATACTGCTTCCGGTGGAAGATGGATGAGCTCCAATACTGCGGTGGCGCATGTTTCCAGTGCAGGCATCTTGTCCGGCTTATCTGCGGGAATAGATACGATCGACTATATACTTGCCACCGGATGTATGACCGCCGAAACGATAACGGTTGATGGATTTCCGATTGCAGGGACTATAACCGGTTCTTCGGTTGTATGTGCAGGTTCTTCTATCTCTTTATCGGATGCTGCCACCGGCGGTACCTGGAACAGCAGTAGCAGCGCTGTCGCACCAGTATTTAGCGGGACTGTTTCAGGAATATCTGCGGGCACAGCCATCGTCAGCTACGTGGTTAGCAATAGCTGTGGTAGTGCAACAGCTGTTAAAACAATTACGATCAATCCGCTGCCTATCGCGGGTGCAATAACGGGACTATCAAATGTGTGCACGGGCGACAGCATTGTATTAGGTGATGCGACAACAGGTGGAATATGGAGATCCAGTGGTGCAGGTGCAACCATTGCCGGGGGAGTGGTTTCCGGTATATCTGTGAGTGTGGATACGATTAATTTTTCGGTTACCAATAGTTGCGGTGTAGCAGAAGCTACAAAAATGGTGACTGTAAATACTTTACCGAATATTGGAGCCATAACCGGTATGGATACCCTGTGTATAGGAACAACCTCTGCCCTGGTAGACACTGCCGCAGGCGGTACATGGACCGGCAGCAATGACCACATAAATGTTACCGGAACGGGCACTATCACTGCGATTTCTCCTGGTCTTGATACCATATTCTATGCACATACAAACACTTGTGGCACCGCAACTGCAAGCTTTACCGTGGCGGTGAAAACAGGCCCGGCAGCAGGAACAATAACAGGTGTTGCACATCTGTGCATCGGCGCCGAAGATACTTTGACCGACACCCAAATGGGCGGCGAATGGAGTAGCAGCGGTATGAATGTTATGATTACTACCACAACAACCGGAGTTGTCATTACAGGAGTATCTCAAGGCGCAGATACGATCATTTATACGACAGTTAATGAGTGTGGCCTGGCAGTCGCTATTTTCCCAATAGTGGTACAGACCACAGTACAGTGTGATTCAACGAGCGGGGTAAAGAATTTTCCCCGCCTTTCGGGGCAAGAGGATGTGTTTCGTATATGGCCGAACCCTAGTGGTGGTGTGTTTAACGTAATGTTGTCATCCCCAAATGATATGCCATTACAACTGACTGTCACCAACATAGTGGGCGAAAAAGTAAAAGTGGTCAATTCAATTACTAACAAAGCAATCGAGATCAAACTTGCTGGTGCTCCAGGTATTTATTTTTTAGCGGCGTCAACCATGCAAGGCAATTTTGTAACTAGGTTAGTACTTACGCAGTAGGCTATTTGGCCAAGAATGTTGCCGCTAAAGCTATAAGGGGTGTGCACTTTCGAATGAAGATATTCCCCTTATATCTCTTCCTTCTTCGGAACAGTTTTAAAAACGATATCCCACAATACTGAACTAACGCCAAAGCCTTTTTCAGGGGCCTTGTAGTGGTGCAGGTGGTGATTGCGCCATAGGGCTTTGAGGAATCTCGGCGGAGCAAAGGCATGAATAGCAAAATGCATGGAGCCATATACAATGTAGCCAAACAGAAAGCCGGGGAAAAATGACAGCACGTTCCAACCCATAAGGGCGTGTATAATAAGGAAGATAACGGATGCTACAATGAGGCTGGGAACTGGCGGCATGAAGAGCCTTTCTTTATCGCGTGGAAATTCGTGGTGCACACCGTGCATGGTATAAACAAATTTCTTAGCCCGCGGGCTTTCAACAATCATATGAAAAAGGTAACGGTGCATGAGGTATTCAAAGAAGCTCCAGAAGAGAGCGCCGCTTACAAACAAAATCGCCTCTGTACCCGCGGATATGCCCTTGTAGGCTGTTCCGTAATACAGCATGAAGATAATAACCGGGAAGTACATAGCGTAGATAACTATGGGATGTGTTTTGGTCATCATCTCCATGTATTCATTCTGGAATAACCGGGCTTGTCCTTTGTTTTTAATCTTATCGAATTCCATACACAGCGCAAAAATACTAAATTAGTCGTTTCCGTTAATTATGTCAATGTCATCTTCTTCCATCAGGAAGCCTGCTGCATTGTTTTTCCTTACCATCACTTTATCCATCCACAGCAGCAATGCAGGCAACAGGGTAAGGTTAGTAACCATAGCCAGCAGTAAGGTCATGGACGTAAGATACCCTAAAGATTTTGTGCCATCGAACTGGGAAAGTATAAATACACTAAATCCTGCTATAAGTATTAGTGATGTATATATGATACTCAACCCGGTATCCCGAATAGTGCGGTGCACAGTATTTGCAATACTATCATCGTGCCGCGCGAGTTCCTGCTTGAAATTCACCAGAAACCGGATGGTCACATCAATAGTAATACCCAGTGCCACACTAAATACGAGCACCGTTGATGGCTTAATGCGGATGCCCATCCAACCCATAAGCCCGGCAGTGATGAGCAACGGAACGATATTCACTACGATGGATATGATCAGTATACGCCAGGAACGGAACACCGCGACCATGCAACCAAAAATGATGAGGAATGCCAGAATAAGGCTGTCGCGAAGACTGTTGACGATAAACTTACTCCCTTCCAGAAAAGTAACGCTGACACCCGTGAAAGTAATATCAATGCTTCGTTTATTGCTGTCAACGTTTGTGGAAAACCCTGGTGCATCAGTAAAATTGAGGTTGTACCTGCCGGTATCAAAGACGCGCATCATTTCGGGACGAATACTATCCAGCAAGGCAGGCAGCCTGCGGGAACCAATATCTGCCATGCCTATACTTATACGCGCCTTTTGTTTATTACTGTCTATAAAAGAGTGCAACAGCTTGTTGAAGAGGCTGTTATTGTCTGCATTGCTCGCATTGGTACGCAGATACGGCATGATGAATGCCGCCTGCAGCAGGTCGCCCGGCACCTCGTAGTTGCTGGTATCCCCTCCGAAATATGCCTGGTTAGCGAATTTTATGCCTTCTGTTATAGCCAGGGGCTTGCCTATTTCCGGGAACTTTTCCAAAGAATCTATCAGCCTATCCATTTTACCCAAGATATCAAGCGACAGCACACCGTTTTTCTTTTTGGTATCTATCATTATTTCCAAAGGCATCACCCCCTTAAAATTCTTCTCGAAGAATTTGAGGTCCATAAATACCTTGTCTGATTTTGGCAGGTCGTCCACGATATGGGAATTGTTGCGCAGGCGTGTAAGTCCAATTACCGAAAATATACATACTACTATCGTAAAGCCATATATCCAGATACGATGACTGAATACCCAATTCGTAATGCGTGATAACAGCTTATCAATCCAGTTGGTATCCAGGTAGCTGGTATGGCGTGTATTGGGAGGAGGGAGAAAGCTGAAAAAAGCTGGAATAAAGATGAGTGAAATAAAGAACAAGCCAAGTATGTTGATACCTGCTACCAGGCCGAACTCCTTAAGCAAGACACTCTTGGTAAAAAAGAATACGCCGAAACCTATGGCTGCCGTCAGGTTGGTGAAGAAAGTGACAATACCCATCCTGTCCACCATACGAAGCAGGGACTTCATTTTATTAGGGTTCCTACTATACTCGTAATGATACCTGTTGAGCAGGTACACGCAATTAGGAATGCCTATCACCACCACCAGGGGGGGGATCAGGGCTGTAAGCAGCGTGATCTTATAGCCAAGTAATACTATTGTGCCCATGGACCACACTACCCCGATCGCAACCACCAGCATGGATGACAGTACCGCAGTAAAAGAACGAAAAAATAACACCAGTATCACGGCGGTAAGTACAAACGACAGAAGAAGGAACAGCTTCATTTCAGATTGCACTTTTACGGCCATTTCAGTGCGAATGAGCGGGAGACCTGAATAATGCATTTCCGTATGGTGTTCCTGGCCAAAAGCATTACCCAAAGCGAGAATGCTATCAATAACGGCAGACCGCCTTTCTGAATTCAGCACGTTTTTTTCCACACGCACCGCCATGACATAAGCCGGGGTTTCCTGGTTATTGTACAACAGCCCTTTGTAAAATGGAAGATTAAGGAAGTTCTGTTTTATACTATCTACATTGCTGAACGGCGGGTTCCCAGCTATTGGAGCTGTTTTTAGCTTTTGGGTAGCGGTATCCTTGATGAGGGTAATAGCTCCGGGTATGCTGAGGACATTTTCCACTGCATGTATTTTCGATAGCTGCCGAACAAGTACGGCATAGTCGTTAAAAAAAGAAGATGTGAAAAAATCTTTGGTTTGTACGCCAACCCACATCAGGTTACCATCTTCCCCAAATTGCTTTCTGAAATTTTGATATTCAATATATTTTGCATTATCCGTAGGTACTGCGCTTGTAAATTCATAACTGAGTTTTACCTGCGCCGCAAAATAACCCATAATACCCGTGCTCACTATTAAGGAGACGAGCAGCGCAACACGAAATTTTATAATAAACGCGGCTATCTTATGCCACATGAAATGCTTGGTTATGGTGAAACGGCAAAAATACTAAAAAAAACCCCCTGCCCCTAAAGGGGAGTGCTGTATATTGTTACTTCGGCTTTAGAAATTCTGTTGGATTGGTACATGAGGTACTAAAAACCCCCGGCCCCTAAAGGGGAGTACTTTGAGATTAAGATATTTAGCTTGCCGACAAATATTGAACAGTATTAAGAAAACCCGAAAAAGAACAAAGTCCGTAATGAACTTGACCATCGTACTCCCCTTTAGGGGCCGAGGGTTTTAAGGGCCGGGTGGTTTAGATACTCTTTATAATTGTTCCTGATCCACATTTTTAGTTCGAGGTCAGTTGCAGCTCTTGCAAATGGATATTCCATAGGATATGTATTCATGAACATAGCCAGTGTATCACCCGAAAAACTGGTAATGGCCCCTACAAGTTCCGGAGTATATCGCGTATCGATATATTTTTGTTCCTGGTCTTTTTTGAAATTCTCTTTGAATTTCTTGTTCCTTTTATAGCTCTGAGACATCTTTTGCACCGGGGCGCCAATAAGGCCGGTAAAACCCCCACCATTTGCACTACTGAAGCCTACTTTTATCGGCTTGGTATTCAGTTCCTTACCATACAGCGAGGCCATTGCAGCCGAATCTTTCTGATATGGCGTATAGTCAGGGTGCAATATATATTCCTGCAACTGCACACTTAGCGGCATTAGTTCGACCTGTAAATCAGTACCCGGAGTCGCCAGCCTTTGGGCGGTATGGTATCCTATGAACAGAAAAGATATCTCATCTCCCCGTTTTGCGGGCAAAGAGTAATAACCCTGTTCATTAGTGGCGGTTGACTGCTCATTGTTCAGGTTAAAAATGCTCACAGAAAACAGTGGCTTGCCAGTAGCCCCATCCACAACAATGCCTCTTTGAATTTGTGCCTGCACATTAAATCCAGCAAAAAAGAGAAAAACTATAAATGCAGTTATACGCAAATCAGGATGATATATTATGTAAATATAAAAAACATAATGCAGCAATAGATTGCAAACTATGTTTTTGGGAATACTTTAAGAAAAAAGACTTCAATTCATCACAAAAGCTCCCTTTTCAGACACCGAGTAAATATTTATTCCCTTATTCCCAAAGTCTTTAATGATCCTATCCTGTTCCTTCCGGGAATAGTTATTACCTATAATAATTGCAGACGGTGAAAATATTTTCTGCAACCTGCTTAGGTCCGGTTGTGCTGTGTAGTTGACTACTAAATAGTCAACCGGAAATTGACTAGTGCTATTTATTTCACCGTTCAATAAAAGGACGGTTTTGCCGCCTATATCAAAAATCTCTCCCGGCGAAGCAATATCATTCTTCCATGCCTGCCAGTTAGTGTGTGCGGGTCTTACCACAAAGCCCGTTTTTTCCTGGCTTCCGGTATCTGAATTGATGATTGCAAATGAGCCTCCTTTTATGAGCTCTATACGGTCAGCTTTGCCTGTGTTGTAGACTATAAAGCGATACTGATGCAACCGTAGCCATTCATTATGGCAAAATGAAATAAGGACCAGGCAGGCGGCAATGAGACTTGTAAATAATGCCTGTCTCTTTTTTTTCACCAGGAACAATAAAACACCTGATATTGCCGTGTAGATCAACATTAGTTCCACAGTGCTAAGCACCAGGAAGTGAAAGGACTCCGGGTTCAAGCCTTGTAAAAACGACACAAATTTGTCAAACACAGTAACCAACCAGACGGTGACTATACCAATACCCGTTGCGATGATTGGAATCCAGCTCATCGCGATGATTGCCATGCTTAGTATCAGAACCACGCTCATGAATATATATGCCGCTACATTGGCTATAATAAACAGCAACGGGAAAATGTGAAAATAATAAATGACCAATGGCGCTACAAGCAGCTCTGCCGATATACTCGCGGCAACGGTAGCCCATAACCCCCTCAATATTTTATACTTTGGCGTTAGCCAACTATAGATGGGCTTGTAAAAAAGTATGATGGATAATACTGCCGCAAAGGACAATTGAAAACCCAACGAGAACAGCCACATAGGCTGCGCGCACAATAACAGGAATGCAGTAGCGAAAAGCGTGTTCAAGCTATTATTGTCTTTTTGCAGCATCACGGAGAATGCAAGCAAAGAAAACATGATAGCCGCCCTGATAGCAGATGGCGCCGCACCGGCCATGATTACATAGAACCAAACTAATGGCAGCGCTATGGCATACTTGATCCATAAATGTTTCCTGTGTTTCAGGCGCCACAGCAGGAAGGAGATAGCCATAAAGAAAATGGCCACATTACCGCCCGATATAGCTATGATGTGAACAACGCCTGTATCCGCGTAAGACTGCCGCAGGTCTTCATCCAGGTTCACTTCATCGCCCAGCAGCATAGCCTGTACCAGCCCCCTTGTTCGCGGCTCAGCAATGTATCGGTCAAGCTGATCCATGCCCCAGTCGTGCGCCCTGTCTGTATAGGAAGTGCCGCGCTTATCAAATGCGGCATACAGCCTTATATCATTTACAGAGCAGGACTGTTGGTAATAAAGATTATTTTGCCCGCAATACTTTGCATAGTCGAACTCAAATGGATTCCCTGCATTTTTTATAGGCTGCCATTTGCCAGGCACCAATATACTATCCCCTTTATGCGGAGGTGCCGGCAGGTTATCTTTATACAGGTATATCAGTGCGTTCCCCTTAACCGGCGATACGTTTCCCCCCTTTATGGCGCTCACAATTGTGACGGGCACCTTCCACGAGCGTTCCTTTTCTATCGGAGCATCATTGATGCCGGCGAAGTAAACTGAGCCCCTATCCAGGTTATCACCAAACCATTGTTTATCGTTCCTGATATCATCGTACCATGAAACGCTAAACCCAACGCTATACATGATCATTGTTAGTGCACAAAAGGTAGCTATGCGATACGCACCACTAACTTTGCCGAATATCGCCAGTAGGAGAAACAGAAGGAATGCCGTGCCTGCAACCATTAACGAAACACTTCCCGAAACAAAGCGCAGCCATCCCCGATCATAGCTAAAAATACCCATGGCCAACGGCATCACCAACCTAAAGAACGGCGCCGTCTCCCAAAAATATGCACGATGTAATGGCCAGCGCTTCATAGATTGGTATATGAGCTAAAGTAAGATTTTTTTGATACTATTGAATTATGGGAGCCAATTCAAAATAAAACCGCCTTTTATGCGGATGCACAAAAGGCGGTTCGTTACTATCAATTTTTCTAACTCATCAACAGATTGATTAACAATCAACCAATCAAACTAAGCCCCTACAGCAACGCGCTGGAAGGAAAGTACAGTAAGCCCCTTACTAACCGACGTTAAATAGTCAGCAACTGATTTGCTGTTGTCCTTTACAAAAGCCTGTGGCAATAAAGTGTTTTCTTTAAAGAATTTGTTCAGCTTACCAGCGGCTATTTTTTCTGCCATGTCAGCAGCTTTACCTTCGGCAATGATCTGTTCTATTGCTATTGCTTTTTCACGGGCTATCATTTCAGGCGCTATGCTGTCAGCGTCGACCCCCAACGGCTTCATAGCAGCGATTTGCATGGCTACGTCCTTGCCTGCAGTTATGATGCTGTCATTTGCCGCCTGGTTCATGCCTACCAGTACGCCTATACGATAGCCTGAGTGGATGTAAGGCACCACCGCATCGGCATTTACCTGCTCGAAACGTGCTATGTCTAACTTTTCGCCGATTTTGGCCACCATTTCCATCAGCTTTTCGCCTACTGTGGCGTTGTCCATTTTAGCAGATTTCAGGTCGTCAATAGATGTCACTTTACTTTCAAGTGCTATGTCGGCTACACGCTGTGCGAAATCAACGAACTCCTGGTTTTTGGCTACAAAGTCGGTCTCTGAGCTTAAGGTTACCACTATCCCATATTTGTTATCCGCCGATGCTTTAGCAATTACCACGCCCTCTTTGGCTTCGCGGTCGCTGCGGTTAGCAGCTACTTTCTGGCCTTTCTTGCGCAGGTAATCTATCGCGTTCTCAAAATCGCCGTTACTTTCTACAAGGGCCTTGCGGCAGTCCATCATGCCTGCTCCTGTCTGCTGGCGCAGCTTATTTACTTCAGCTGCAGATATTGTTACTGTGTCCATTATTTTATCTTTTTTTATAAATCAGGGTGCAAAATTCGTATTTTATTATTAAAGCCCCAAATACGGGGCTTTAATAAGTATCATTGTATGTTGTTAATTTTTGATTAACTCCGTTAATTGATCGGGAGATTTATCTTTTTACCGGGCCAGGCCTGCTTCCGCCACCACCGGGGCGACTGCCACCACCACCTGGCCTGCTTCCGCCGCCAGTACCGCCGCGACTGCCACCGGGGCCACCTGACCTGCCGCCAGGGCCACCGCTACCAGCACTGCCTCTGCCACCACCGGGGCCACGCCCAGGAGCACCTGCACCGGCGCCTGCACCAGCACTTCTGCTACGCCCACGGCCACCACGGCGTCCGCCTTCGCTGTCTTCTTCCGTGATCTCCAGGCCACGGCCCCTGTTGTCTGTATTATCTTCTACGTTGCTGTCTTCTTCAGTTTCTTTCACCTGCGCACGCTCCTGTAAGCCTTCCAGTATAGCTGCCGTAAGGTAAGTGGTAATAATAGCTATAGACTTTGTAGCGTCATCATTCGCGGGAATGGCAAAATCTACTTTCGTAGGGTCGCTATTGGTATCCACCATGGCAAAAGTGGTGATGCCAAGACGTTTTGCCTCAGCAAGCGCTATATGCTCATGGCTGATGTCCACCATAAATATTGCAGCTGGAGTACGGCCCATCTGGGAAATACCGCCTAATACCTTTTCCATTTTTTCCTTGCTGCGGGTAAGCGTCAGGCGCTCTTTTTTGGTAACACTGTCCATAGTGCCATCCTGCAGCATTTTTTCTATGCTCAGCATCTTCTTCACACTCTTGCGGATAGTGCTGAAATTGGTAAGCATACCACCCAGCCAGCGCTCGGTGACGAAGGGCATATTAGCCCTTGCGGCTGCTTCCGCCACTATTTCCTTAGCCTGCTTTTTAGTAGCCACAAACATGATCTTCTTACCGCTCTTGGCAA
>Ga0206890_1259_pt1 | contig 14493 bp, 11 predicted proteins | sample Alteio_BWOrgHeat_58_FD_152960 | JGI IMG/M metagenome (GOLD analysis project Ga0206890, IMG submission 152960) | Enriched cells from forest soil in Barre Woods Harvard Forest LTER site, Petersham, Massachusetts, United States - Alteio_BWOrgHeat_Nextera6 ... | reverse complement strand
TTGATTGGATTGGGGGCGAAGCATCGGGGCCGGCATGATGAGTTGCTGCGGGCTTTCAGTGCGGGGCATAGTCTTCGGTTCGACATTTTGATGGATATTGGCGGGTTTCGCGATATGCACCGGCATCGGCGGTGTGTGCAGTTGCTGCAGCCTTACACGGATGTGCATGGGTATGAGGACCCGGTTTGTCCGGGGCAGCCCTCGCTTGCTGAGGCGAAGCTTGATGGCGCTTATTCGGCGGCTATTCGGGCAGCCTATGCCACATATCATGAGCTTCGCGACTGTGGGGTGCCTGAGGCTGTCCAGTCGGCGCAGTACTGTCTGCCGCTGGCCACGCGCTGCCGGGGGATGTTCAAGATGGATTTTGCGGAGGCGCTTTATATCGCCGAACTGCGGTCCGGGGTGGCTGGTCACTTCAGCTACCGGCGAGTGGCGTGGGAGATGTACCGTGCGGTGGCGAAGAAGCATCCTTCGCTGGCGGCATATTTCAGGATTGAGGATGTGAATGAGCCTGTGGATCTCTTGCGCAGGTAGTTAGTTGTATTCGCTTTTTCTTTGCTTTTCCCGTTTTGGATGCTAGAATCCGCAAAGAAGTGTAAACCGCCGTTTTTACCCATTTTAGGAGAGATACAAAGTGGCAGATGACCGTAGTAAAGCGATAGAGCTGGCTCTTTCCGGGCTGGAAAAGCAGTTTGGCAAGGGTTCGATTATGCGGCTCGGCTCGAAGGATGTGGTGCCGATTTCGGTCATTTCTACGGGTTCTATCTCGTTCGATGCGGCGCTGGGCGTGGGTGGGGTTCCTCGTGGGCGGGTGATTGAGATCTTTGGGCCGGAGTCGTCGGGCAAGACGACTATCACTCTGCAAATTATTGCAGAGGCCCAGAAGGCCGGCGGGCTGGCGGCGTTTGTGGACGCAGAGCATGCGCTCGATCCCGCGTACGCGGCCAAGCTTGGGGTGGATATCGATAACCTGCTGGTGAGCCAGCCGGATTATGGCGAGCAGGCGCTGGAGATCGTTGAGGCGCTGGTGCGGTCGAATGCGATTGATGTGCTGGTGGTGGACTCGGTGGCGGCGCTGGTGCCGAAGGCGGAGCTCGATGGCGAGATGGGCGATTCGCATATGGGGCTGCAGGCTCGGCTGATGTCGCAGGCGCTGCGGAAGCTGACGGGTACCGTTTCAAAGTCGCGGACGTGCCTGATCTTCATCAACCAGATTCGCGAGAAGATTGGCGTTATGTTTGGGAATCCCGAGACGACGACGGGCGGCAAGGCATTGAAGTTTTACTCGTCGGTTCGCATCGACATTCGCCGGATTGGCGCGGTGAAGGATGGGGACTCGGTGGTGGGTTCGCGGACCAAGGTGAAGATTGTGAAGAACAAGGTGGCGGCTCCGTTCCGCGATGCCGAGTTCGACATTCTTTATGGTGAGGGCATCTCACGCGAGGGTGACATTCTTGATCTCGCGGTGTTGCATAACATCATCGACAAGAGCGGAGCGTGGTACAGCTATCAGGGCGAGCGCATTGGCCAGGGCAGGGAAAATGTTCGGGCCTTCTTGAAAGAGAACAAGGACGTCTTTGCCCGCGTGGATACGGAATTGCGGAAGAAGCTTGGGATTAGTGGTGGGGCTCCAGCGGATGTTCCGCCGGTTCCTGCCGATGGTCCCGCCCAGGCGAAGGAAGTTGTGCGAGGCAAGAAGTAATTCAGAAGCACTAGTGTTTTGGATGAGCGCCGACTGCGATGCAGCCGGCGCTTGCTTTTGTTTCCTTGAAGGTATGGACTACATTGCTCCTGGTCCACCTGGAGGCGCAGGGGCGCCGTCGCGCATTCCGCCACGCGGTGTGCGGGAGCGGCGGTTGTCGCGTTCTTCCGCCTGAAGCTTGGTCCACTGGTCGGGCGTGAGTACAGTGCGAATGCTAAGAAGCATCTTGCCGATTGCCTTTTCAAGCTCTGCGCGGGCCTGTGCCGTGCGGTCGATTTGCGCGAGGACCTTGGTCGTATCGGGCGGATTCGCGGCGAGCATCGGCTCAATCAGGAGCTCCTGCTTTTCGACGTTGGCCCTGAGGTCGATGAGCTGGAGACGGCTCTGCTGCATGATGTCATCCATGCGCTTCTGCTGATCGGGGGTAAGGGTGAGCTTCTGGACGAGGTCGGGATTGTGCCACCAGATGCCGGGAGGGCCAATGCGGAGGCCTGAACGCATCCCGCCTTCGCCCCATCGAGGCCCGCCCGCACCGGTGGGAGGGCCGCCGTCCGGTTGCTGGGCGATGAGAAATGCGCCTGAGAGCGACGCGAATAAGACGAGCGAATGTATGGTTTTGCAGCGCATATTAGTCTTTCCTCTGGTCTGCAGTGGAGGTTGATGAGACCGAGCCAGCGGTGGGATCAGCGAGAGGCGCCATTGCAGAGGGCACATCGGCCGAGACTTTCTGGTCGATGTCGGCGAGGAGAGCTTCGTCGGACTCGATCGTCTGCACGGAGGCCGATCCGGAGGATGCGGTGACGGGCGAGCCAGAGGAGCGTCGCTGGTGCATGCTGAGCGGGAACAAAGCAGCGACAAACACTACGGCAGCAGCGGTCCAATAGAGCGGCTGTGTGAGAAAGCTGTGCGGTGGCGCGATTGACGACCGCTGAGCGTAGCTCTGTGCGAACCCCTGACGGGCATAGGAGGTCGATGCTTCGCGAAAATAGGTGATGGAGTCGCGCAGGCTCCTCAATTCCGCAGAGCAGAACGGGCAGGCGCGAAGGTGGGCCTGTACGACATCGGAGGTGTTCCGGGAATCACTTTCCGGCGATTCGCTTTCCGGCCAAGGCGATGAGTCGGCGAGGATGAGGTCGCAGAGTTGTTCGTGGGTGAGATGGAGTGTCATATTGACTCCTCGTGAGTGGCGTTGTGTCGGGCTCGAATGGTAGCGAGGGCGCGATAGAGATGAGTTTTGACTGTGCTGATGGGAAGGCCGGTGATTGCGGCGATCTCCGACAGCTCCATCTCCTCGAGGAAGCGCAGGAGGAAGACGTTTCGCTGGCGTTCGGAGAGCTGCGCGACGCTCTCCCAGACCAGCGTCATCTGTTCGCTGGCGATGAGACGGGACTCGAGGGAACTGTCGCGGTGCGGAATGTGGGCCGAGATGTCTGAGACGTCGACTGCGGTCTCTGAGACTCTTTTCCAGAAACGGAAGCGGTCGGTGCGGGTGTGGTCGCGAATGAGGTTCAGGGCGATGCGCATGAGCCAGGTCGAGATGGAGCAATCTCCGCGAAAGGTATGGCGGGCAGACCAGGCACGGACGAATGTGTCCTGGGTGAGGGACTGAGCGACGTCGCGATCCCGGATTGATATGAGGTGGTAGCGAAAGATCTTTTGCTCGTAGGTCGCTACGATCGAAGCCATGTCGTCCAGTGGCGAGGCGGACACTTGCGGCGTCACGGAAGGGCTGTCGGAGGTGATGGCGGGTGAGGACATCGACGGAATGTGGGTCCAGCTCCTGATGAATCCTGCTTCAACTACAGAGAGAGACGGAAGCGACTGCCCGCAAGACTACAGGAATCCGCGGATTTATTTCTTCCGCGGGAAAAGAAGGTATGCTTTTGGATGGCATGCATACCGTTAAAGCTATCTATCCCGGGACCTTCGATCCGCTTACCAATGGGCACCTTGACCTGATTGCACGGGGCTCGAAGATTGTCGATGAGCTGGTGGTCGCGATCCTGCGCAACTCGGAGAAGGGGACGCCGTTGTTTACGGTGCCGGAACGCGAGGAGATGATCTTCGAGGCTACCCGTGGGTTCGGAAACGTTTCGGTTACTACGTTTAATGGACTTCTGGTTGATTTTGCCCGGCAACAGGGGGCAAAGGCAGTTCTGCGTGGCATTCGAGCCATCAGCGATTATGAGTATGAGTTTCAGATGGCGATGATGAACAGGAAGCTCGATCCCGAGCTCGAGACCCTGTTTATGATGCCCGCAGAGAAGTACACCTATGTCAGTTCACGGCTGATCAAGGGCGTGTTTCAGCTTGGCGGCGATGTGACGGCGCTGGTTCCTCCGCTGGTTATGGAGCGGTTGAAGGCAAAGGTGCCGAATCGGCTCTAAGGGCCGATTATCCTGATTTTTTCTTCATCGGCGGCGATTTCTTGGCTGATTTCTTTTTGGCCTTTTTCGTTGTTTTGGAGGGACTGGTTGGCTTGACCACGGCGATGAGCTTTGTTCCGATGGGGGAGCCTAGTCCGGTGCAGGCGTCCCAGCCGGGGCCGGCTTTGAAACCTACTGGTGTGCCGGAGTAGTTGGTGCCGGAGGTGATGTCGTTGAAGGCTGATCTGGCTTTCGCGGCATAGATGGCAGGCTGGAGGAAGCCGGCGGATTTGCCGTTCTGGGCGTTTGCGAGTGCGATGAGGCCGGCCCAAAGAGGGGCGACAGCGCTGGTGCCTCCGATGACCAGGCTTTGGCCGTCGACCTGGACGGTATAGCCCGTTAAGGGGTCGGCGTTGGCGGCGACATCGGGCACTCCTCGGCCCCCGGCTGAGTTGGTGGGCTTGGGAACGTTTGCGCCTGACTGCCAGGTCGGCAGAGGGAAGAAGTTGCTGACGCCACCACCGGTTGCGCCTTCGTTGCTCGAGAGGTCGTTCCATACCACCTCGGAAGAGATGGTTGAACCGTTGCCTTGAAGTGTGGTTCCGCCGCAAGCCAGAACGTGGGGACTGGATGCGGGGAAGTCGACGTGATTCTGGCCATCGGTGAGACCGTCGGTTGAGCCGTTGTCGCCTGTGGAGACAGTAATGGTGATGCCGAGAGCTGCGGCGGACTGGCAGGCTTCGTCGAGTGCGTTGAGAGCCTGTGTGGTCCAGGTTGATTCGGGACCACCCCAACTGATGGAGATGACGCTGGGGTTGTTCTTTGTGTCGTGGACGGCCGTTGAGACGGCATCGATGAATCCCTGGTCCGTGTTGGGGGTGAAGTAGACGACGATGTTGGCTCCCGGAGCGACGGAAGCTGCGACTTCGATGTCGAGCATCACCTCGCCGTCGGCACCGCTGGCGTCGGTGGGAGCGTTCTTGCCACCATCGACGAGGACTGCTGAGATCTTTGGCGCTTTCTGGCCGAGGGAGTTGAAGTAGGCAGTGATATCGGTAGTTCTGTAGCCGCCTCCAAGTTCGATGATGCCTATGGTTTGACCTGCTGCGGAGGCGTTGGCGGGGAAATGGTAGAGCTGGGCCACTTGCGGCGGTGTGTACTGAGTATCGGCAGCGGCGGCATGAGGATGGGCGAAGCCTCCGGCCTGCGCGACTTTACCTGCACGGTCGCCTTTTTGGCCGGCAACGCGAAAGTGCGGTTGAGCCTGGGGGCGGTTGTCGAGACCGAGGACTGCTTCGACGGGGCCTACTAGTTCGCGGGGCAGAGTTATGCTGCCTTCACGGATGCGACAGGTCATGCCTTCGATTGTTGTGTGGATGAGGGTGACGCCGAAGGCTCGCTGCATTGCGGCGACGGTGCCGGTGAGTTTGATGGTGCGTCGCTCCGGGCCCAGCGTGTCGGGTGCTATGGTGAGGCCGAATTCTTTTGCGAAGGTGCGGACGAGTTTGACGGCGGCGGGGTCTGCTCCGTTACGCAGGCGATACTGGGCGCGAGTGAGGCGCGCTTTTCCGGTTCGGTTGGCGGCGGTGAGAGGGTTCTTGCCCCTGACGATGACGGAGACGGTTATTTTTGTTGAGGGCGGTGCAGGCTTTTCGGCGCCGGGTTGTACGAACGGCTTCTTGTCGCTGCCGGGTAGAATGGCGCGGGCGGAATCAGGCAGACGAAGGGCGGATTTTTTTCTGGGGGCCATCTGGTTCTCCAATCGAGCTGGGATTGTGAGAGTGGTTGGCGTACTCGCTGAATCGCGAAAGACTAAAAGACTATATGGTATGTCGATGCTGTTGAGAAAGAAAATGGTAGGCCGAATATTTCGCGGGTCAGGCCGGCTTGACTGAGATAGACTGGGCAGCAGCTTTTATCGGGCCATAATTTCAAGGGTAAAATTTGTTGTTCGCCAGAATATAAGATGCAAGGGGTAATCCATGCAGGTTTCGACGTCGGTCGGTAAGGGTGAGCGGGTGCAGGGAAGCAAGGGCCATTCCGTGTTTCCCGCAGGACATATGTTGCTGTTTTCCCTGGTGACGGTTTTGTTTTTCCTTTGGGGGATGTCGAACAATCTGACGGATATTCTTGTGCAGCAATTCAAGAAGTCGTTTGAGCTGTCGCCGGTAAGCGCGCAACTGGTGCAGACGGCGAATTTTCTGGGTTATTTTTTTATGGCGCTGCCGGCCGCGCTGCTGATGCGCAAGTGGGGATACAAGGCCGGGATGGTGACGGGGCTGTGTCTGTTCGGCGGAGGGATGGTGCTGTTCTGGCCGGCGGCGATCAGCGGGCAGTATCTGCCATTTTTGGTGGCGCTGTTTACGGTGGGGAGCGGAGCTTCGTTTTTGGAGACGGCGGCGAACCCGTTTATTGCGCAGTTTGGCGATCCGATGACTTCGGAGCAGAGGCTGAACTTTTCGCAGTCCTTCAATCCGCCGGGGACGATTATTGGCGTGCTGATTGGATCGCAGTTTATTTTTTCCGGTGTGGAGAAGGCTGCCCCTGAGATTGCGCAGATGAGAGCGGCGGGAACGTATCAGGCGTATCTGCACACCGAGATCATGCGCGTGGTGCCAACCTATCTTACGTTCGGCGCAGTGGTGCTGCTGTGCGCGTTCATTTTGTCGCGGATGACGTTTCCGTCGATGCACAGCGAGCATGAGGGCGAGGCGGGCGATCATGGAAGTTTTGCGCAGTTGTTTCACTATCCGCATCTTTGGTTCGCGGTGCTGGCGAACTTCTGCAATGTGGGCGCCCAGATATCGAGTTGGAGCAGCCTGATTCCGTATATGAAGCAGTTCACGACGGTGAGCGAACGGCATGCGGCTTACTACCTTACGGGAGTGCTGGTTGCGTTGGCGGTGGGACGGTTTGTGTCGACGCCGCTGATGAAGTATGTGTCGCCGAGCCGGATGCTGGGGATTTATGGGGTGGCGAATGTGCTGCTGATGGCGGTCACGATTACACAACCGGGGATCGTTGGCGCGTGGGCTGTGGTTGCGAGCGGATTCTTCCTGTCGATCATGTTTCCGACGATCTTTGCTCTTGGGCTGAAGGGGTTGGGGCCGAATACGAAGCTGGCGGGATCGTTGCTGGTGATGGCGATTGTGGGTGGAGCGATCTTTCCGCCGGTGCTGGGGCTGATTGCGAGGAACACGGGGAGCCTGGCGCTGGGTTACGTTGTGCCCCTGGCTGGGTTCGTTGTGGTCTCGATTTACGGCTTCCTGTCATCGAAGTGGCAGCCAGCGGAGGCGAACGGCGTCGCATGATGAGCTAGAAGTGACGCAGGGTTTCTGTGTGGGTGGGGGACTTGTAGTCCGGATCGCCGGGGATGGGATCGAGCGTAGAGGCGCTGCGTTCGAGTGAGCGGCTGACGATATCCCGCGAACCGAGGCCGACGGCGAGGGCAAGAGTGAGGACGATGCCGCCGAACAGAATTCCAAAGGCAAGTTCAACTACTCCGCCTCCGATCTGAAGGTGATCGAGCACCATGGCTGCGGTGAGAACGAGGACGAGCCACTTAATGCCGATAGAGAGCATGCGGGCGTACTGCAACTTTGCATTGACGGCTCCGATGAGGATGGAGCGCTCGAGAAAACGGGCGATGACGGTGCCGGCGATGAGCAGGAGCACGGCTCCTATGGCGTGGGTGATGTAGGGGAAGACGTAGACGGAGATCTGCGCATCACCTGGATATGCGGCGTCGAAGGCTGAGATGCCGATGAAGCAGCCGATAAGGACGCATCCCCAGAAGACGACACGTGAGATGAGCGCGGTAGGGCTGTTCGCCGGAGACCAGTCGGAGATGGGCGCGATGGAATTGTGGGCGAGACGCTCATCGAACTTTGCGGCCGTGAGGGTTCGTCGCAGAAGGGCAGCGAGGGCGGCTCCAATGAGGGCGAGGATAATGACCGCGAGGAGAAGGGCGACAAGCGCGGGCAGAAAGCTCGCCAGCTTGACGAGAACCCGGTGCGTTGATTGGCCTAGTGCGAGTTCGACTTGTTGCCACATGATTTGGTCTCCTTGGGTATGGGATGTCGCCGCGGCTAAGGATTGAAGCGGTCCGGCCAGCGCCAGCGTGAGACGAGATAGGGTTTGTCGGCTTCAAAGGCTGCAGCCAGATCTTGAATGTGTTTTTCCGGTGGTGTGCCATTGCTGATCAACGTGAGGTGCGAGGCTGTCCAGGCGAGGTAGAGCGGCGTCAACGCTCCCATGAGGTGGCCGCGATTGATGGTGCGAAGCCTGTAGGCGAGGGTGAAGTCATAAATGATGCGGACCCAAAGGTTGTCGGGCATGCGGAAGGTTTCGGGCGACATGACTGACAGTTTCTTGAGCCCGAGAAGCGAGTTGGGCGGCAGGACGAGGGACCAAATCTCATGCAGGTTGCTATAGGCGAGCCGGAAGGCATCGAGCATGGATGCGATGTCGGCGGGCGACTCTGCGACGGGAGTGGATGTTGGGATGGATGGTTGGGGTTGAGTGCCGCGGGCGCGCTGCCAGTAGCTGGCTTTGGCATCGACATCGGCAAATAGGGAACCGGCGACCTGAGCCAGAACGGCATTGAGATCGGATGAGGTGGGGTGAGGAAACGCACGGGGTGTGACGGGGATCTCCGCGATCGTGCAGTTGGCAGATGCAGCTTCATTGAGAGGCCACAGGAGCGCATCATTCTGGCCGGCGGAGGTAAAACGCTGCGCGGCAGCTGCGAGTCGTCCCGCCATCTTGAGGGAGAGGCCGACGTCGATGGCGAGGGGAAAGCGCGGGCGGGTGCCAAAGAGGGCGCGAGTGACGGGGTAGAGGATCGCTGCGTTGACGAGGCCTTCACGTGGGCCTAAGTCGTAGCGCGCCACGGTTAGGTCGGACTGAAGGGCAGACATCGCAAGGGCTCGAATGGCTTCGGGGGAGAGCGATTGGGCTTCGGCGCCTAGAACCAAACAGGCAGTTGCCTGGTTGTCCTGCGCAATTTTGTAGGCGTTCAGATAGTCGGCGGCAGTGAGTATCCAGGGGGTCGCTGAGACGGTCGTCGGGTTGTAGGACAGGAGGCGGAGGGGGCTTCCCGAGGATTGGGAGCTTGTGTCGGGGGTGGCGACCAGAACGGGTTCTCCGGGGAATGCGAGGGCCAGGTTGCCGACCGCGAGTTCGAACGCCTCCTGGGGCAGCGGGGGGAGGCTGACGAGGAGACCCTGTGCGGCGCTTGCAGGCGATGCGGATAGATTGACGTTCGTTTCGGCGGAGGCCATCGTGCGGAGTTGCCTTTCCCGGCTAAGGTTCGCAATACGGACGTTTAGAGGTACAAGATGTCTGCGATGTGCATCTTAGGTTTTAACGCTGCTTGATAAAGAGATGCATCTCCGGGGACATTCGGTTGCAGGCGGCAGGAATGAAGCAAAAGGAGTGCCAATGGCAGGACCGAAGAAAAAGAGCGTGGATTCGTTGCACAGCTCGCTGATTGAGGATTATTGCATGATTGGGGATTGTGAGACCGCCGCGCTTGTTTCCCTCGAGGGGTCGATCGATTGGCTTTGTTGGCCAACATTTTCTTCAGGCGCTTGTTTTGCGGCACTCCTCGGCACGCGGGATCACGGATTCTGGAAGATATCACCGATCGGCAAGATCAAGTCCATTCGCCGCGAATACAGGGCTCATACGCTGGTGGTGGAGACGACGTTCGAGACCAAGGATGGGGTGGTGTGCGTGGTGGACTTTATGCCTCCGCGTGGGGAGCACTCTCATGTGGTGCGTATCGTTCGCGGAGTGCAGGGCAGCGTGACAATGCAGATGGATCTTGCGATTCGATTCGACTACGGGAGGACTGTTCCGTGGGTAACGAGCATCGGAAATGAGCTGCACGCGGTGGCAGGTCCGGACATGGTGGTGCTGCGAACGGAAGTTCCAGTGCGTGGCGAGGGAATGACTACCCGGAGCGAGTTTGTGATCCGCGCGGGAGATTCGGCGAGCTTTACTCTGACGAGTTTGTCGTCGCTCGAAAAAGTTCCTTCAATACCACCCGCTGAGACTGCCTTGAGCGAAACATGCGCCTTTTGGATGGAGTGGAATGAAAAGAATAGATATCGCGGTCCTTATGCCGAGGAAGTAGAGCGATCGTTGATGACCTTGAAGGCGATGACTTACAGGCCTTCGGGAGGAATTGTTGCGGCTGTAACGACCTCTCTGCCGGAGAAGATCGGAGGCACACGCAACTGGGACTATCGATATTGCTGGTTGCGGGATACGGCATTTACGTTGCTGATTCTGATGCAGGCGGGCTATGTGGATGAGGCCGTGGAGTGGCGCAAGTGGCTGTTACGGTCGATCGCGGGAGCGCCGGACCAGGTTCAGACGATTTACGGGATTTATGGCGAAAGACAGATGGTCGAATGGGAGGCCGATTGGCTGCCAGGGTATGAGGCTTCGCGGCCAGTGCGCATCGGGAACGCCGCGGCAGGGCAGTTTCAGTTGGATGTGTTTGGAGAGGTGGCAGCGGCGCTGAACCGGATACCGCCTGCCGACGGGGAGACTCGTGTGTCAGCGAGCGCGATGCAGGCGGCGCTAATCGACCACTTGTGTATGGTTTGGCAGGAGCCTGATCAGGGGATTTGGGAGATGCGCGGTAAGCCGCAGCATTTTACGCATTCGAAGGTAATGGCATGGATGGCGCTGGACCGGGCGATCAAGAATCACGAAAACTTTGACGGACAGGGCGATGTGAAGCGGTGGAAGAAGAACCGCGACATGATTCATCGCGAGGTTTGCGCGAAGGGATTCAATAAGAAATTGAACAGCTTTGTACAGTCGTACGGGTCGAAACAATTGGATGCTTCATGCCTTCGCATCGGACTGGTGGGATTTCTTCCTATGGATGATCCACGGATAGTGGGGACGGTAGAGGCGATTGAGAAGGGTTTGATGCAGGACGGATTTGTGGCGCGGTACAACACGAGGACGACCGAGGACGGCCTGCCTGCGGGCGAGGGTGCTTTTCTGGCGTGCAGCTTCTGGCTGGTTACGAGTCTATGGCTGATTGGGCGAAGAGAGGATGCATCGAGGATGTTCGAGCGGCTGCTTTCTTTGCGGAATGATGTTGGGCTGTTGTCGGAGGAGTATGATCCGTCTGCGAAGCGGATGGTGGGGAACTTTCCTCAGGCGCTGTCGCATATTGCACTACTTCATTCTGCGTTCGCGATGTCGGGACTGTGGCAGCCTCAGCCAGCGGGCAAGACAGGCTAATTGTCACCGCAAGAGCTCAGCGGGGTTTAAAGATTCCGGGGGATTTCCAGAAGAAAAGAGTCGCTTGGATGCAACTCGCTCGGAGTTAGCTGCCTCTTAACAATAATCTGCAACAAATCTTCTTCTGCCTTGTTTCTTCTGAACACGATTTCCCTGATCGGCTGATGACGATGCTACGTATTCCAGGTTCCACCTATAGGCTGCAACTCCACAAAGACTTTACGTTCGATGACGCGGCCAGGATTGCAGACTATCTGCACGAGCTTGGAATCTCGCATGTCTACTGCTCCCCCTATCTGCAGGCGGCTCCTGGAAGTGTGCACGGCTACGATGTGGTATCGCACCAGAGGGTGAATGAAGAATTGGGTGGCGCGAAGGGGCACGAGCGCTTCTGCAAAAAACTGGGGGAGTCGGATCTGGGACAGGTTCTGGACATCGTGCCGAACCATATGTCGCTGGGGAAAGAGAACCGTTATTGGTGGGATGTGCTCGAGAATGGAACGTCGAGCCGATATGCTTCTTTCTTCGACATTGACTGGCAGCCGGAGGAGGAACGGCTGCGGGATAAGGTGCTGGTGCCGATACTCGGCGACCAGTATGGACGAGTGCTGCAGGAGGGTGGCATTAAGGTGGTGCGGCGGGGGAGCAAGTTTCAGGTTGAGTGCTCGGGGCAGACGCTGCCGGTATCGCCACCGTCACTTCCGGTGATTCTGTCGCGGGCTGCGGAGTATGCGAATTCGGACACGCTTAGTTTTCTTGCAGCTTCGTTCGGTCGTTTACCTGCGCCCGAGTATGTTGATCGCAGAACGATTCTTGCACGGCATCGGGATAAAGTCGTGCTGTTCACTCTGCTGGAGCGGCTGTGTGAGGAGGAGCCTGGAATCTTTAAGGCGATGGATGATGCTGTGACGGAGTTGAATGGAAATTTTGATGGGCTGGATGATTTTTTGAACCAACAGAATTATCGACTGTCTTATTGGAAGACTGCCGACCAGCAGTTGAGCTACCGCCGGTTTTTCGATGTGAATTCGCTGATCGGTTTACGTGTGGAGCGTGAATATGTGTTCGAAGAGACGCACGCTCTCATCGTGGACTGGTTGAAGCGAGGCGTGATCGATGGAGTGCGAGTGGATCATCCGGATGGGCTGCGGGATCCGCTGGAGTATATGAGGCGACTCAGGCAGCATGCGCCGGACGCGTGGGTGGTTGGAGAAAAGATTCTGGAACCGGGTGAGTTTTTGCCGGAGAGCTGGCCGATTCAAGGGACCAGCGGGTATGACTTTTTGAATGTTGCCGCTGGTGTGTTAGTTGCGCCCGATGGGCTGGCGGAATTGACCGCGGTCTATAGCGAATTCACAGGGCAACCGACGGATTTTCGTGCGATCGCGCATGAAAAGAAAGTTAGCGTGTCCCAGGAGGCTCTTGGGAGCGACGTCAACCGACTGACCTCGTTGTTTGTGGAGATATGCGAGGCTAACCGCGACCGGCGCGACTATACGACAGCCGAGGTGCGGCGGGCTGTCCGCGAGGTTGCGGCATGTTTTTCTGTGTATCGCAGTTACGTCGTTCCCGAGCGAGAAGAGATTACCGAAGAAGATCGCGAGCACATCGCAGAGGCGACCGAATGCGCGAAACAGCAACGGCATGACATTGATGGCGGGCTGTTTGATTTTATGCGTGACGTCCTGACGACGGCAGTGACTGGGAAGAAGGAGAGCGAATTTGTGCAGCGCTTTCAGCAGTTCACCGGGCCGGTGATGGCGAAGGGAGTGGAGGACACGGCGTTTTACTGCTTCAACCGGTTGACTGGGCTAAATGAGGTGGGAAGCGATCCGGGGCGCAACGGTATCAGCGTTGGTGAGTTTCATGCGTACTGCGAAAAGATGCAGGCGACCCATCCGTCGACGATGACGACGCTTTCGACGCACGATACGAAACGTAGCGACGACGTAAGGGCGAGACTGGCCGTGTTGTCGGAGATCCCAAATAAGTTTGGCGCCGCGGTGCAGCGCTGGTCGCGGATGAACAGCGCATTCCGAACGGGTAAGCGCGGTGAGTCTGCGATGCCCGACAGGAATACGGAGTATTTGTATTACCAGACTCTGATCGGAGCCTGGCCGCTGCCGATCGACCGTGCACAGGCTTACATGCTGAAGGCGGTTCGGGAGGCCAAGCAACAGACGAGCTGGGTAGCGAACAATAAGGAGTTTGAAGAGGCGCTGCGGCTGTTCATCGAGTTGACGTTGAACTATGCGCCTTTTCTGCGGGAGTTACAACAGTTTGTCGCGAGGGTTCAGGATGCGGGGCGTGTGAACTCACTCGCGCAGACGCTCTTAAAACATACGGCACCCGGTGTTCCGGATCTCTATCAAGGTGGAGAGCTTTGGGACCTGAGTCTTGTCGATCCTGACAACCGCCGGCCAGTGGATTACGCGGTTCGACGAAGGCTGTTGCAAGAGCTGTTGCGGATGAGTGGAGATGATATTGCCACTCAGATTATGATGCGGGCCGATGAAGGACTACCAAAGATGTGGACGATTCATCGCGCGTTGCAACTGCGGCGCAAGCGGCCGGAGTGCTTCAGTGCGGATGCGGACTATACGCCGCTCGAAGTGGATGGCGACAAGCACGATCATGTGATTGCTTATCTGAGGGGCGAAGATGTCGTGACGATTGTCCCGAGGTTGACTCTGCAGTTGGCGGGAGCCTGGAAGGATACGATCGTGGTGCTTCCAAAGGGGAGATGGCGGAACGAGTTTACGGGATCGATCGTGGAGGGTGGAGTGGTTTCGATGAAGCTCCTGGTAAAGGATTTTCCGGTAGTGCTCTTAGTGCGTGAAGAGTTGGGGGCGATTTAGGCGATGCATGAATTTCGGATCTGGGCACCCTACGCTCGGCGCGTTGCGGTAGTGGTTGAGAATGCTTCGTATCCGATGCTCGGCCCGGATGAGTGGGGGTGGTGGAGCGTTTCGGTGGAGCGGGCAGGGACTGGAAGCGACTACGGGTTCTTGATTGACGACGATGCGAAGGTCTATCCCGATCCGCGTTCGCAGTGGCAGCCGTCTGGAGTGCATGGCTTGTCGCGGGTGTACGACCAGACGGCATTTGCATGGAGCGATGAAGGATGGGATGCGACTCCGATTGAACGGAGTGTCG
>Ga0206890_1257_pt1 | contig 14589 bp, 19 predicted proteins | sample Alteio_BWOrgHeat_58_FD_152960 | JGI IMG/M metagenome (GOLD analysis project Ga0206890, IMG submission 152960) | Enriched cells from forest soil in Barre Woods Harvard Forest LTER site, Petersham, Massachusetts, United States - Alteio_BWOrgHeat_Nextera6 ... | reverse complement strand
ATGGCTATATTATGCAAAAACGCGTTTTGTATATTGGTATCTAAACCTTGTAAAACTTTAACTGCGCATGAGGTAATTTGTGCCGGGTCGGTTAAACCTTCACAGCTATCAGCTAATTTAAGCTCGGCTAATAGGGTTGGTAGTTTTGCGCGCAGCCAGTCTTTAACCTGGTCGTCCGCATCGCCGGGTATTAGCGCGGTCAATACGTCTGCCGCAGGCGAATCAACAAAACTCTTAATGTTTTCGGTTACTATTACGCCAATATGAATGGCTGTTTTTAACTCGGCAGGTATGCCGGTGAAAAGGTCTTTGATCTCGTTCCAGATCTTTGATAAAAAGGTTTGTAAGCTCATTTGTTATGGTTTGGTTTTAATTGTTTTTGATTTTTGATTTCGTTTACCTGTTGCTGTAATACCGCAACATTTCCCTCAAGTACTTTTAGGCGTATCTCGTTTATGCGTGACTGTGTTTCGAGCCGGTTAAACCTATCCAGCGCAGGTAAACGCTGTTTTGATCGGGGCTTTTATCAATCCGAACCAGTTGGTTTTGCACCACTTGTATTGGGGTGCTGGTAACGGTTGTGTTGTCGGTTATATTTACAGGAGTTACATCGGCCGTACCGTTAGAACTTATCGCGGAAATGGCATAAACCGCGCCAACATCAACTGTGCCTGTATATACCAGGCTTGCTCCGGGATTTGCCGCTGTGGTTTGATCAAACACTATGGTGCCATTTTTTGATACGGTTAAGGTTAATTTCGGGTTTGTGCCAATAGGTGTTGCCTGTGAATAAGCCTCAATGGAAAAAGCATCGCCGGCAGCCATATTGAATGTTCCGGAACCGGTGGTATATGCATCCGCCTTTATAGCGCCATTATCTTTTATCTGCAGGTTAGCATCAACAAAAGGCGCGGCCGATTCGGTTACCGAATAATTAAATGTTGATGGCGCGCCTGTATCGGTATAACTGATGCCAATAAGAAAATAATAAATGCCATCATCAAAGGTATTATCAATCAAAAACCGGTTTAACCCAATGTGTTCAATAACAGGCGTATTAGCCAGGGCCGAATGTTCAATAACCAACTTTGAGCTGTCCTGGTTAAGCAGGAAAAAACCATCCTCGTTTATTAAATTAAGGGGGGCTAAACTGCCTGCCGGGTTTTTGTTAATATCGAGCAGCGTTATGGTAGCGTACAGGTTTAAACCTGCTAAGTCCTCGCCATAAATAAAACTTAAGTCGAACGGGTAACTAATAGAATAGGCCGGTTCGGCAAAATCAGTAACCCATTTAGCCGGTTGCGCGCCGCCTGTTAAGTGTTTAAACGGCACATAAGCGGCCAGGTTGCCGCCATATTTATCGCCCAATTGTTTTGCGGCATATATCACATAATACGGGTCGGGCATGGCTATCCACCCGGAAGTATATCCATTAGGACTGCCATCATCCCATTGTTGCGTGTAGGCTACCTGGTAGCTGGCGCTGAGGTTATCATCGCGGAAGTTTACCTGGGTAAAATCACTTTCATCTTTTGCCCGCAGCAGGCTTTGCAGGAAATTGGACAGGTCGGCCTTGATAAGCCCGGTGCTATCGGGCCTGTTGGTAGAGGTTATGGTGTTTTGCCGGCCAAGAATTTTATCATGGTAGGTGATCTGGGTTAAAAGACGGTAATAGGGCCGCAGGCGATTGATATTTATAAAACCGCTTGCAGTTGCGGTGTATGGCGTATTTATGGTTAAGGAGTTTGCTGTGGCGCTTATTACATTAAAAACGCCGTTGTAGGTACCGGCATTGACATATACGCTATCGCCGGGTAATACACCGGTTAAATTGGCATTAATGGTTAATGCGGCATTGGCGGTGAGGCTATCGGCTGTAACAGTGGTTACTTCAAAATCTTTACGCTGATAGGTAAATACGATAGGGTTAAATGCCGCGCTCCACCTACTGGTACTTGAACCTATGGTTACTGATGGGTCGTTTATTAACAAGCTTGTTGATACCGGAATAGTGACCTGTTGATTTACCGCACAACCTTTGCTGTTTGCATCGGTAACGTAAACTGTTTTTAAGCCGCCTGCCAGGCCTGCAAATGTGCCCGATGTTTGAAACGCAACATTATCAAGGCTGAACATTATGGGCAGATAGGAAGAACTTGCGTTAACGGTAATTTGCGCGTCGTTTGCGCCGGGGGCCGACTCGGGTTTATCAATATTGATATAATTGATGACCAGGTCGCAACTGTTTACGGGCGGGGCGGGGTTTACTGTTCCGCTGACGTTGGTGACCGAAAAGGTTTTATAATAAGATACCTGTTGCGACCCATCGCCATCGGGCACGCTCTGCGAAATTATGCCGGAATAGATTAATTGTGATTGCCCGGAAATGGTGACCTGCTGTGTGCTATACATGCCATTATCATTAATTTGATAAGTAACAATGACGTTATTGCCGTTAACCCGTTGCCCGGAAGCCGTGTCAATAAGGGTGATGTAAACATCGGCGTAAACATTTTCGCTATTGGGCGCCGGGATTGTACTGTAGGTGTTTGTGAGTGTTATTGTGCCTATTAGTGCCATATTATTTTTGTTTTTTTGATTACACCGATTATATTAATGATTACACTGATTTTTTTGATTGCGATAGCTATCGGGACACCGATGAGTGGTGGTTCTATTTGCATGTCGGCGATGACTCACCCGACCTACGCTACGCTGGGTCACCCTCTCTTTGCTGCGCATAAAGAAGGTTTTATTGGTTAGTTACATTGATTGCTATTTGTGCAACTGCTTCGTTTGCCATGTTTTCTAAGATAGGGGCAAGCCTTAGGTTTATGTTTTCATCGCTTAGCGGGTCGGTTAATATGCCGGGTGTGCCGTTGTACCCTTTTTTATCTATTGATTTTTTTATGGCCCAGGCTGCTTTGTCGGGCAGGCCTTTTGCGCGGCACCAGTCCTGTATGCGTTGGATCATCGGCGGATCGCCCTGGGTGGCGTTTGGGGTTGTTGGGCCGCGCCCGGTTTCTACGAGTTGCAGGTAGCCGGGTATTTGCAGTTGTGCTTTATCGCCATCGGTTACGATTGTTATTTGTTGGGCGGTTTGCCCGCTTGCATATTTGCCTTTGGCTTGCATGGAATTGATGAGATCGGTTTTCAGCAATTCGAGCAGGTGGGTTAGTTGTTGGTTCATGGATGGTAGTTGATGGTCCATAGTCGATAGTCCATGGTCGATAGTAAATGATTCTTGGTGGTTTATGGCCCATAGCAAATTAACTATAGACTATCGACTATGGTTCATGGACTAAACAAAGCTTTCAAAAAACATAGTATTGAGCGTGATAGTTAGGTTTACGCCAGTTGTATTAACATCAAACTTATTATATACGGGCAGGCATTTGGCGCGGTCGCCGGCTTTGATTTTGAAGTAGCGGCCGGGGCCTTCGCGGTAGGCTGATGCTTTAACGATAAACTCATTAGCTAAGTAAAGCGCCTGGGTTACGTAGGTTTCGTTATCCGCTGTATATTGGTCGAAATCTGTCTGGTAAAGAAATTCAAGGTAAATGGAGAAGGTGTTATTTACTGATCCGTTGATATGCGGTGATACATCTATAGGCTGCAATGGGTACATAAACACGCACGGAAATGATGCTGCATCATCTGCAAGGGCATTAAGCTCGTTAACTGTACCGTACACAAATGTTGGGTTACCGGTTAATGTTTGTACTATGGCTTCAATTTGGTTGCGTAGGGGCATGGGGGAGGGGATTGAATTATTGAATTATTGAAAGTGTTAAATGCGGAAATCGGAATGCCGATTGCGAAATTGATGGATTTTGTATTTTACCGGGATGTTGGTGTAGAGGTTAGTGGTTGGGTTGATTAACAGATGATAGGATATTGCTTAAATGGTTTAAAATCAACCAATCAACTAATGCCTAATTAACTAATTTCCAATCTCTAACCTCTAATCTCTATCTTAACGCCTCACTATACCGACGTTGATACTCGGCTTCGGTTTTATTGAGGAGGAGTTTGGTGAGCACACGGTCGTAAGGGATGTTTAGTATTTCATCCCATTTTGTAATATCGCCGTTGGCAAGTGAATTAACGGTGTTTATGTATTTGAATTTCGCAAACGTATGGATACCAGCCTTCTTCTCCAATACTGACGGAGCAGCTGCAAGAAGCTTGTTTTCTGTTTCAATAAGTTTGGATAACAGGTAAAAAAATGTTTGGCTATGGGCAGCGCCTCCGTTACCCTTAATTTTTTTATTTCTTCACAAAATTCTTCGGCGGCATATTCATTGTATTTATTGCCGGTTGCCCTGCAATAAAAATAATGCGCCAATACATGGCAGCAGGCTTTTAACGATGGGGTGAAATGCTCTTTCCAATGCTCTTCGCCGTATTGTTTAATGTGTTCGTTTATCTCATCGGCAATAATATCGCTCGCGGCCATAAACGCCCCGGCAGGCTCGACAGACAGGTTATGAATAACGTTTACAGTCGTGCTTTTTTCGCCCAATACAAAAGTGATCTTTGAAGGTATTTCGGTACTGTTATACAAATACTTTATCTGGTGCGACAGGGAATGTACCGCATCGCCAAATACCTGGAAATCGTCAATATTACGTACGTTATTTAGTTCGTCCATAGGTATGCCCGACAGGATACTTATAGCATCCATATCATTCAGGTAATGCTTTTCCTGCATCTCCATCATTTGTCCCAGCGTAACTTCTTTTAAATAGGTTGGTATTTTAACCAGCAACCTGCCTTCGGTAGTCTTTAATACTTTTTCAATCATATAGAAATTAGGTTTACAACCGTATCCTTATAATCGCGGCCCTGGTATGGGAGCCGGGATTTAGGTATTGCTAAATTATTAATTTTTAATTTGTTTAATGCTATATAGCGCAAAGGATCAATTAAATGGTTCCAAGAGTCAACCGGCTCGTTTAACGTTTTGCCTGCTCTGTCGGTTTTCCATTTATAGCGCGCTATCTCCTTACGCAGGTTTATGCTGCCGCGAGTGATATTTATTTTATAGCGTTTAAGTATATCGATAGAGTTTTTAACGCTATCGGCGCCTTTTTTTGCCCCGGTAACACGCCATCCCAGGCGGCTCAACTCTTCAATAGATTTTGGCTCGGCGCTGTCGGCTATTATTTCGGTGTTTTTACTGATTTCGGCATGCATTAGTTTATCCCCGATATCGGGGTTGGTTAAACCGGTTTCATATATCAACTCTTTAACCCATAATTCGCCGTTTTGTTTATATACGGCTATGCAGCCTGTTTCATCATTGGTAAAACCAAAATCGAGGCCAATGGCAACCAACCGCGCACCTTGCGGTATATCCTCGCATAACTGCCAGTTTTTTAAAATTAAGCCGGTTATTTTGCCGGTCAAGCCACGGGCATATACTTTCCAAAGCTCTATATCTTCATCCTTTAGCTTTTCAATTTTTGCTTTTGTTTCCTTATCTGCATAAGGGTTGTGGCGATGATCGGATATGATGAGCTGTACGCCCGGTTTGCCTATTAGCTGCTCATGTACCCAAAAGGAAGTGTTGGGGTTATAGTCAATAAATATCCGCCTTTTGGTGCGCAGCGCCAGTTCGGTATATATGTTAAAGTCGATACCGTTGGCTTCGTTTATAAATAAATAGTCGCGCTTTCCCGACTTTGCATCCTGGGCATTATCGTAGCTTTTAAACTCGACGATAGAGCCATTATTAAATTCAAAGATACGGTCGGTTTTATTATAGCTTTTAATCAGCATTTGTAATTGTGCCGAGTTGCCGTGGATACCTGTAGCATCGCGCAGGGCACCGGCTTTAAGGTTGGGTATATCCTGCCCAACAACGGTTATTACCTGTTTGGCAGTTTCGCTTGCCAGGCAAAAAAGCACCTGCTCAATAGCGTAAGTTTTACCCGAGTTTGTGCCGCCCTGGTTAATTACTACGTGGGCGGTTGAGGTGTAGTTTTGTTTGAAAAGGATAGTAGCTTCATTGGGGTTCATGGTTGATAGTTTCATGGATCATAGTTCATAGCTCATGGTTTCGATGATGAGGTGTGGTGATAGGTGTTTTTTTGCACGAGTTATTTATAGGGGTTATGAAGTTATAAGTATAGCAAAGTGTGAAAAAAGGATGGATTGTGCGGTTCCCCTCTTGAGCGGGGTGGAAGGGTGTGTTAGTGAGTATGCCGGTCAATACACCAATGAGTATGCCGGTCAACACACCAATGAATATGCTGGTTAACACACCCCTCCTGATGCTCAGCCAAACGCGCCCCCTCTCAAGAGGGGATTGATAACGGGTTCATTTTTAAACAAATAGAAATTTTCAACCTTGAGATAGCGGGTGCTAAATACGTTTTATGTAAGGATCACCTCTTTTTCGCTGGCGGCGGGTTTTGGGCCCGATTCGATGATCTCGACTTGTAGGGTTGTGGGTATTTTTTGGGTTAGTTTTTGGGTTGGTTTTTCGCGGGTTTTTTCCTGGCCGTAACCCATGCTTTTCAACATAAAAATGGCCCCGGCTGCATTGGTGTTATGCAGCTTTTTTTCGTACGCGGCGGCTACCAGCAAGCGGGCGCGGGTTAAATGGAGGCCAAACTTGCCAACGTTTTCATAACGTTCAAATTCTTCGAGGGTATCAAAACCCATGTGTAACGCCAGGCCTGTAATAGTTGGCTGGTCGTATTTTTTGGCGGACGGCCTTCCTCTTGAAGGCTTGATGGCAGGTTTGCCCTCCGGCGGATCGGGCGGTTTGCATATCCGGCCCCGGCGGTTTCGATGCGCGTTGCCTTCCATGCCAACACTGGCAAAGTAACTGTTGATCAGATCGACAACTACTGAAACCAGTGGGTAATGTGGGAAATAGTTTATTTTTCTCATGATTATGTTTTAAATGCCAATTGGCATATTTATATTCAAATATACAATAAATAGTTGGTTTTTGCAATTTTTTTGTTCAATTAGCGGCGCGAATAAATTAGTTTTATGCTTAACCAATATAATAGCTACTTATGCGTTAGAAAACCTTTATGAAGCTATTTTTTGGTGCCTGCCTTTTCATTGCCTGCTTTATGCTTTCGCCTGTTTTTTTACATGCGCAGGAACTAAAATCTGTTAGTACCGGCCATGCTGATACTATCTCGAGGATGCATATTGACAGCGCTGAGCTTTATGAACGTGATATTAAGGATGTTTATAAAAAGCTGGCCCATATTAAACCATCGGGTTTAGAGGTTGATTCGGTTACTTCGCAACCTGTTATATCTGTTATACCTGCCGTAGGTTATACCCTGCAATCGCGGCTGGCTATTATATTATCGGGCAATGTTGCTTTTCGAGTAGATCCATCATCGCGCATATCAACCATAACCGCCAGTACAGCTTATACGCAGAACAGGCAGTTTACTTTGCCCATTGAATCAAATATCTGGACAAAGGATAATAAATATAACCTCGTAGGCGATTTTCGTTTTTACAAATATCCGCAAAGTACTTTTGGCCTCGGCAGTAATTCAAATATCCACAATGAGGACCCCATGAATTACAACTTTTTGCGTTTTTACGAAATTGTAATGCGCCATGTAGCCGGTAATTTTTATGCGGGCGCCGGTTATGGAATTGATTACCATTGGAACGTAACCCATACCGGCCCGGTTAACGGGGGCAGTGTCTGACTATAGTTTGTATGGCGCAGCCGAAAGTACCATATCATCGGGCTTAACGCTCAACGCGCTTTTTGACAGCCGCGACAACTCTATCAATACTTCATCGGGCTTTTACTCGGCCGTGCAGTACCGCGATAATTATGAGTTTTTAGGAAGCTCGTCAAACTGGCGGTCGGTTATTATTGATGCACGGGCATTTTTTAAGTTCCCGGCACAATCAAGCAATGTGCTTGCCTTTTGGTCGTACGATTGGTTGACACTTAGCGGTAACCCGCCTTACCTCGACCTGCCCGCCAATTCATGGGACCCTTATACCGGTACCGGCAGGGGTTATATACAGGGCCGTTTCCGCGGCGCGCAAATGGTATATTTAGAAAGCGAGTACCGTTTTAAAGTAACCCGCAACGGCTTAATAGGCGGTGTTTTCTTTATCAATGCCGAATCGTTTTCGGCCGCCCCCGGCACCGCGCTGCAATCGGTACAACCGGGATTTGGCCCGGGCATACGTGTAAAGCTCAGTAAAATATCAAAGACCAATATCGCTGTCGATTACGGCTTCGGCAACCAGGGCTCGCGCGGGGTGTTTGTTAATGTTGGGGAAGTATTTTGATTTCGGATTTTCGATTTCGGATTTCGGATTTATTTTAATGTTCATTTTTGAATTTATTTGGATTTGGGAAAGGCCATGTTGCTGTCGATGCATTGTCGGCGATGACTCACCCCGCCGACGCTGACCCTCTCTTCGCTTCGCGCAAAGAGGGTTGGGAAGGTTTAAAAATATCGAACACTGAATGTCGAACATCGAATGATGAAGTTTTTTTGAGTTATTTAAAGCATTTATCTTAGCCCCCCTTTAAACTGCGCAGCCTTCATGAACTCCTTTAAAAACAAATTACTGTGTGAATAATCTCCCCCGGTTGGGGAGACTTTTGATTTTCAATAATTAAAAGCGCTTCTTTATAATAAGATAATCACGAATGATGAAGTTATAGAAATTGTAGAAGTTGAAAAAATATCGGCTCCGATTCAGCCTAATCTCTAATCTCCAATCAACTAATCGCTAAATAACAACGTTAAATTGTGTTAAATGATTATATTAGACAACTATATGCTTTGTACTTTCGTATAATTAATAAGTTTAATGCTTATGAAGCTACGTTATATTCTTATCCTGTTGGTTTTGGTGATGGCCATGTCCTGCACCAAAGATGAGGATGTAAAGGGTGTTACGGCCTCCAAAACAGATAGTATAAGCGTATTGAACGCCTCGGCCCCGCCCGGTAATATCCTTGCCGTTGCCGGCACCTTAAAAATTACTGTTAAAGATTCTACCTGTATATTTGATGCCAAAGATGATTCTATCGCGGTTGTAAACCTGTTCCTCGAAAACAAAAAATATTTTGGCATTACCGCTATTAATAAAGCGCATACGATGAGTTTTGGTATCAGCGCCCCCGGTTATGCCACTAACCGCCTGGCCGATACGGTTGCCGGGAGCCAGCTTTTATTTAATAGCACTGCTAACCCAAATATTGAATATACCTTAAGCCGCAATGGCGGCATACCGGGGCCGGGTACCCTTGTGTTTACCCAATACAAGCAAGATAGCGTATTGGCTAAAGGAACGTTTTTTACCTATTTAAGCAAGGATGTTAATGCAAAATCCGTGTTTTATAAGGTTGAGGGTAGCTTTAGTTTGAAGATGAAGTAGGTGCAGGTTGTTACTCATTTAAGTTTGTCTTGCAAAGCTAGTTATTTAACTCACCCGACCATCGCTACGCTCGGCCACCCTCTCTGTTCCAGAGAGGGAATTTGAAATATTCGTAAAATATTCCATCATATTCGCCATCACTCCCCTCTCTGTTTACAGAGAGGGGCAGGGGGTGAGTAAAAACGGGTCGATTCTGCCGGGCAGGTCTATTAAACTCACCCGACCATTGCTACGCTCGGCCACCCTCTCTGTTCCAGAGAGGGGATTTGAAATGTTTGTAAAATATTCCATCATATTCGCCATCACTCCCCTCTCTGTTTACAGAGAGGGGCAGGGGGTGAGTAAAAACGGGTCGCGTTTGCAAAGCTGGTTATATTTAACTCACCCGACCATCGCTACGCTCGGCCACCCTCTCTGCTGTACACAGCAAAAAGGGTTGAGGAAATTTAAAAATATTTGTGTACATACCGTAGTCGATAAATATGAAAAGGAAGGTTTTTATAGGTGCCCCAAACCCCCGTTTTCCGGCTATAGTAATCTGCAGGTAAAATAATCCCTACAATGCCTTATGCGCCGGTTTTACAGGCGGCAATGCGCCCGTTTTTGCATATCTTTGCAAAATGATGAAAGTATTTATTGCAGGGCTTCCTATTGAAGTAGATGAAGCCGAATTAAACGCAGTTTTTGGTGACTTTGGGCCGGTAAAATCGCTCAGGATCATTAAGGACCGCGAAACAAAAGAGAGTAAGGGTTTTGGGTTTGTAGAAATGGTGAACGATAATGAAGCCAAAGAAGCGATCAGGTGTATGAACGGGGCAAGTTATTATGGACGCAGAATTACTGTTAATGTTGCCGAAGATAAAGGCCCGGGATTTGGCGGCGCCGGTGGTGGCAGCAAAGGTGGTTTCAGACGTAATTAATTAATAACCATAGTTTTTATTCTTGTTATTTGTAAGCCGGCCTTGACCGGCTTTTTTTGTGGGGTGATGTTTTGGGGATGTAGCTGCAGACTACAGGCATAGGTAGTCCGTAGTCAAATAGACTACGGACAGCAGTTTATAGTCTCACCTACACTTTTGTAACATGACCCAAATGAGGTTCTACATCTGACCGGTTAAATAGCCGTATAAGAAAATAGTAAATAAAAAATATGCCAACAGAACTATTCCAATAAATATTGTGTAGTTAAACCGTCCCAAAGGATACTTTTCAATGAGCAAAAGATATCTGTTCCGCCAAAATATCAAAACATAGTTTATAATATAAATTAATACGAATACGGCGCCCATTTCTAAAATGACAGGTATTTTTTCTCCCAGAGTCATAAAAATTCCAAATAAACCAAATTTATTTTGATAAATATTGAAATATTTTAGCCATAGCATCGTACTGAACACAGCTAATGTAAATATCCACGAAATTAGCGTTAATTGTTTGTTTTCCCAGCCTCTTGCTTTAGGGTTATGCTTGATAAAACGTTGTATAGCATCGCTCCAAAATAAATAATAATAATTCTTCATAAATCTGTTTTTTAATTTAACAGTGTGCAAATATTACAGCCCCTCTGGCGCGAGTATGCAGCGCTGGGTTAAAGCATGGCGTACTCGTGCTATCTTTGTTTGTATCGTCCTAAAATAAGTTTACAGGTTAATTGATTAATCCTGATATACGTTTACATTATTTATTAGTCCTAAAATAAGTTTACAAATCCACATTTTTAGATTTATAATAACTTTTCCAATTTCGCTGTACGATTAAGTTATTTTGATGAACAGTTTCAGGTGTTAGCATATTACAACTCATGTGTGGCCTTAGCTTATTATACACATTTACCGATGTTGCTAACAGTTCCATAACTTCTTCTTTATTATTCAGCATATGATGTTCCAGGTATTCTTGTTTCATAATTCCATTGACTCTTTCTGCCACTGCATTTTCCAAAGGGTCTCCATTTTCCGTCATGCTGATAATTATATTATTGTCCTGTAATAGCTTTACATAATCATTACTACAATACTGCACACCCCGGTCGGAATGATGTATCAGGCCATTTAAAGATTGACTATTTTCCTCAATCGCCATTTGTAAAGCGCTAAGCGTATGAACGGTTTCTAACGTATCTGCTGCATGATAACCGACTATCTTTTTGCTATAGGCATCGGTGATAAAGCTTATATACACAAATCCTTTTTTTGTCCGGTAATAGGTAATGTCTGATACCCATATTTCATTTACTTTAGTAGGAACAATTTCCCTTATACAATTCGGATACTTTCTTAACCAATGAAAGGACTGGGTAGTAAATACCCGTCGTTTTTTCTTACGAACTAACAGATAATGAGCAGCAAGGAGGTCGAATAGCGCGTCCCTGCCCATCTTTATCTGGTGTTCAAGCAGGAAGGATTGCAATAAAACATACAGCTTTTTACCACCAATAACTGGATGTATAGCTCTTATTTTCCTCACTTCATTTAATACAATTTCCTGCTCGAAGCTTATCGCTTCTGTTTCCCAAAAGTGCTGGTAATAAGCTTGTCGGGTAACACCAAGTAAGCAACAGCATTTCACCAGGCTAACCCTGGGATAGCTGTCTTTAGTCTCACGGATTACTTGGTAACGGACTTTTTTCTGATATTGATCTTTAGGTCTCTTTCAGCTACCTCTATCATTTTACGATAGAGTTCCTTTTCCAACAGTGCATCGTCCAGTTGCTTTTTTAATAGCTTAACCGATGCGCTGTCTTCAGCCGGAATATCCTGGTCTTTCTTCGCTGGCATAACATACGAAGATAAATAAATTGCCTTCTTTGCCTCCAAACCAAATGATTTTAGCCAAAATGTAATACGGCTATTGCCCAATTTATATTTCCTTTCAATAGTCGTACGACTATCCTGTCCATCTAAATATTCCTGACAAACTTTGCGCTTAAATTCCTCGCTGTATTGGCTTTGCCATTTACTGCCAAACACTTTTGAATATCTCTCCATTTTTGTTTACTGTTGTGTAAACCTATTTCAGGACAAGACAGTTAGGTTAAAAGTACGCAATACAAAACTATATTTCAAAGAACGGTATGGGTATGCGGCCTGCTTGCTTGTGGTGCGTACTAAGCGCCAGGGGATGGTTCGCGAAACCCTTACCAAACGGCATTTGCCCCAATGCATTGGCGGGCGATTACTCACCCGACTACGCTACGCTGGTCTGCCCTCTCTCCGCTGCGCGCAAAGAGGGCCGGGAAAAGCTTTGTTTTCATTTGGATAATACAAATATCGCTCGTAATCAAATAGTAAATGGTGACGCTGTTTTGTCAGTAGCTGTTTTGTCTGTAGCTGTTTTGCCTCACTCTGCCCTCTCCAAAGGAGAGGGTTGCCCTGCGCACGGCCATTGTAGGCGCTTATTTGAAAAATAGGGCCAGGGCTAAACTTAGCAGCAGGGCAAGCCAGCACCAGTCGGGCATTAAAGGTTGGTTGTTGTTGGTGTATGAGGTGATTGTCATGTTATGGCTTGTTGAATTATGATATAAATGCTAATTGGCATAGTATTTACCAATTTGGAGTTTCGGCAACCTCGTTTTCTACCAGTTGGGTTAGTATTGATCTTAACACGGCTTCGCGGGCCCATTGCTGTTCAATAAGGGATGCGTCGTCCTGGTACCAGCGGGTGGGTTCGTTTACTTCGATACGCGTTTTGAAAAGGAACTTTTTAGTGGGGTGCATTTTGGTGCCTTCATAACTGTTCAGGTTTTCGTTGCGGATAATTTTGGCAAACTGTTTGGAGGTGATATCCAGTTGCAAGCATTCTTCGAGCGAATTTTTAAAATCATGCTTGTCTTCGAGCCAAAGGGTTAACGTGGTATAGTTAAACTCATGGTCGGCAATCGCAATGCGGCTGTAATCATAATCAACGGATATGATCATCCACCATAGCTGGTCTTTTAGTTTTTGTGAGATCTTTATCATTTGGGGAATAGTTAATGGTTAATAGTTGTTGTCCATAGTCCATAGTCTATAGTCCATGGTCCATAGTCCATGGTCGATAGTGGTAAATCCATGGACTATGGACTATCGACCATGGACTCACCAGCTAATAATTAAAGGCGGGTAGCCAGCCAGGCAGGTATTTCTGTATGGCGGCTATTTCGCGGTTGTACTTATGGCAGGTGGCCTGGTAAGCTTTGTAACGAAGCGTAAGAACGTTATCTGCCGGTACTTTATGGTTTTCCTGCTGTTGGTTTAGGTTGCGCAGGGCTGAGTAGATAAGGTGCATGGGGGTTAGGTTGATGGTCAATAGTCAATGGTCGATAGTCAATAGGTCCTGTTTTTTCTGGTGTTATGCCGCTATTCGTCGGTAAAAAAGCATAGCATAGCCTGAAAAGAAGAAAATTCTTTAATTTCTGTATTCATTATTTTGATTTTATTGTAAAATTTGTTAGTTTCGTAACCAATAGGAATACAAATATAAAGAAATTTCTTTAATAAACTAAAGAAATTAGTAAAATATTTTTTGTTATGGATGAGCTAACAGATAAACCCAACAAAATCAAAAAGATACGGCCCGAAACGCTGGAGTTTATCATATTATATAACCAACTACGGGGTAAAGCCTTTAATGGGAACGCTCAATTGGCGGCTGAGCTTGGCTTTAATTCGGCCAGTTCAATTACAGAAATTATCAAGAGCAGGCAGAATATTGATCCGGATAAATTCAACCTGTTTAAAGAAAAGTGTAAGTTATTTATTGATGGGAAGATCAATACAGAATATTCTGTTAATGCTGCACCAGTTAAGGCAATTGAAGGGATACCAATGTTTGATATTATAGCTACGGCATCGGGAGTGGAGGTTTATAGCGATATTAATGATGCGCACTCGGTAGGGCGCATGAACTTTCCGGGTATTGAAGATTGTGACTTTGCTTTGCCCGTTTGGGGACACTCCATGTACCCTTATTTAGAGAACGGCTGCTGGGTAGCCCTAAAGGTGATACATGACAAGAAGATATTGCCCGGCGAGGTATATTATATAGAGTGGGGCGATTACCGTATGTACAAAAGGCTATTGGCCAGCGATAACGCGGATGAGGTTATAGCGCACTCAGATAATACCACTGAGATAGTGGGCAGTCAGCTTAAATATGCCCCTTTGTTATTAAGATAGCCGATATCAAGAAGCTTTGCCTGGTTAAGGATAT